>JAABUP010001315.1_pt1 | contig 52003 bp, 87 predicted proteins | sample 5559201 | NCBI WGS metagenome assembly JAABUP01 (sample SAMN10711887, study PRJNA513373) | rock metagenome | isolation source: Antarctica rocks | place: Antarctica | reverse complement strand
CCGACAATAAGCAACCAGTGCTTATCTCCGGCATTGTACTCTGAAACGGGGTGCAACCTTGTTCATTGTACTACGAAACGATGCTATCACTGTCAGTATTCCCAACGCCTATTATCTCTGCTCGCCTCTATTGTCCTCGCTACGCTTCCCCTCGCCGACGACGAAACACCATTGAACTCGAAACGAGAAGGACCGAAGATAGGCCTGGAAGACGGTGTATAAAAGGGATGGACTTGAGAGTCGGGAAGAACCAGCGATTCGAGATTAAAGTAAAAAGTCACTATAGTTACCTAGCCTACTCATAGCCTCTGCATTTCTAGCCCACGCTACTCGACCGGCACTTAACTCGGCTACACCCACGCGTGTCCTCGAGTTATTCCAGCCAAGTTCGACCACGGTAGCCCAACTTTGCCGAAGCTCAGACGACCGTCGCCGATTCTAGGAGCTGAGCGTCGGGCCTATTTGCTGGTCGACGTAGCACCGTGACACAGCCCCAATACCTCCAGTGACAAGTGAAAGACACTCCGTGTTCCAGTTTTAGTCTGTGGCACCCCCCGATCCGATTCGTCCTCCGTGACTGGATCCGTGACTGCAGCATGGTCGAGGCTTAATCAGGCACTGCTGAACGAGGTCAGGAGACTTAGGGGGACCATCTCTAGCCCAGTGCTACTCGACCGGCACTTAACTCGACTGTCACGTTGCTGATATGAATAGTTGGTTTCATACCGCTACGCTAGCAAAGCTAAAAACACCAATTGGACCTCCGGGAATTCCACCAACTATATACGGGTCAAGTCCCCGACATGACAACAACCGACGTATAGTTAAAGAGATCTGACTCCGCTCTTGACGTCCGGCAGGGCGGGGTTTGACGGATGCTACCGGAAGCCCGGAGATGTAGTATAAGGAGAATTGGCTAAAGGAGATTGTATGGAGCCGGATCCCGGGGACGATAGTGAGAAGTCAATATGACGAGTTGTGGAAGATCGCCTGGTTGATCAGCTCAAGCTTTTCCCCATCACTCACGTAGACACCGGTCCCCAGACGTTCTCTACGGACCCAATGTAGTACGAAAAGGGGTGGCGGCCCCTGTCCGACCCAACCTGTAAGTTGCTAGCTGATCGCCCCTAGCTGCCGAACGCTCCAAGGCAGTCCGCTCTTTCACACCCATCTCGATCAGGTCGACGTCTGGCATCTGCTGATGTGTAGAGTTCGAGTCACGGGATCCAGATGAGATGCTCGAGGAGGGTGAGCCGATAGAGGTGAAAGACGAGGAGCGCGCAGAGGTGAAGGGTCCATGAGGTGCGAGGGCGCTGCCGTCCGTTTTGAACACGCGGACTCCTGGGGACTCCGACTGAAGCGAGAGACCGAAGACCCAGTGTCGGACTGTGCCCGGTGACTTGAGGAATTAGACGTGTCATCAAGATCTGGCGAAAGTACAAGCGACGACTCCGGGTCGAACTCTATGCGTTGGTCGGTTGAAGCAGTCCCGCGGTGGCCACGCTGAAATTCGGCGTAGAACGACCCGAAAACAGAGTAAACGGGGGCGCGGCGGGAGGCAGGCCCAGGTCGAACCACCGTAGCGGGCTCTGAGTGTACAGCATCGTAGTATGGAGACTCTGAGTCGATAGGGAAGGGCGACCTGCAGAATAGCTCGCTGATCCCCACCGCTGGCGAAGATAGGATATGAGGATGGCACGAGCGAAATGGAACGGTCATGCCGCGGTGGAAGACTGGCCTTTCAAGAGTGCTTGGTGACCGGTTCGGCAACGGCGAAAGATCACCGTCTCCTTCAGCTGGTGTACTTTCATTCGGGATGTTAGCATCCGTTGTATGGCACCTAAGCGAATGAGATCCAGGTGACTCAAGTGGGTCTGAATCGGCAGAGGCATCTCGCCGGCGGGCGGTCGGGGTGACAGGCTGATTCTTTGAGATGACGTGCTCAGACACGGGTCCTTCAGATTCGCCAGAGGATCCGGAGTTGAAAAGGCTGAAGTCGCTGAGGTCGAGGTCGTCGGATGTTGTCGATGGGGAGAGGAAGAAGGCTCAGATGTAAAGGATATCGCACTGGATGACGCGGAAGGGGTTTGTGAAGAATGTCTCGATGGACTGATTGCAACGTTGTCAAGTAGAACATCAGGATTAGATTGACGAGCCATGGCGGGATACGCACCAATATCCGATGAAAGACCATATCGGCTGACGTTGTCCGTGGTGGATAAACTCATCGCCGAGGATGGGTCGATGAACCGCCTCTGACTCCCGTATCTGGACATCCGGCAACCCAGATCGTCGGCAAGCAACAGCACAGGTCGGTTCAGCGGATGATGTAGTGATCAAGCGGAAGAAAACGACAGGACAGGTGGTCGAAAGGTGATTGTACGTCGATGTCCGTCATACGGTGATCCAGGGGACCTTCAAATCCGGTCAATGAGAAGAGGATTGACCGGTCGAGATCGCAAGCGAAGGGCTGGTGAGGAGTAGTCGTGCCAATTCAAAGACCGTAGCGGTCAGAGAGGGCTCATCTGAGATCTGAGAGAGATTGCGTAGACGCCCCTCATGTCGAACAGGTGAAGATGGCCTTAGTAGGCGTGTGGGCGTCCGAACAGACCGGTTGATGATCCCGATGATCGTCGCATCAGGGAAGAACGGGACGTCGTGGGTCGCCTGCTGTTCTTTTATGGACAAATGTTGGCCATTTGACTAGCCGAGCTCGATTTAAGGTTGAGCGGAAAGATTTGATAGCGCTCAAAGCAAATGCCCAGACCCGCGAATTGAGTCGATCTAACCGTGCACGTTGCGCTTTGTCAAACTCGACAATTCACGGATGAAGCGAGAGCAAGGCAGAGCGTAATCCGCAGCGGTTCTCTCGGAAGAGAGTACCCGCGAAAACTATATCCCACCTCTTTCTTGACTGCGTCACACAAGATAGACAGGTGACCGTCACATGTAGCCCCATCAGGTTCTGCATAGCTTGCAATGGGATGAACGCCACGTATACGAAGCAGGAGCTCTATCCCAGACGAGGATAGCGTAAAGGATCATTTCATGAGGAGGATACCACAAAGGCAAGGTAAACAGCGGAGATGATGCAAGACCCCAGAACCGAAGACCGGAATCACTGCCCACGCTTCTTGAGGTTGGTCGAGAGCTATGTCAGGCGTCTCAGTATTGTGTTACAGGTGCCAAGAGAGATGAACTCACCCATTCCAGCCCCTCGTAGAGACCGTCACCAGAAGTCGCGCAAGCCGCCTGAATGTACCAGGCTCGTTGACGAAGGGAGTGCAAGCCGAGCTTGTCGGTGATCTCGGCAGCATTCATAGCATTGGGCAAGTCCTGAGAAAGTCAGAATGGTATCCTCCTTAAGAGAGCGGACTTGCCTGCTTGTTTGCGAAAACGAGGAGAAGGGCGTCCCTCAGCTCATCCTCACTCAACATGCGTTGAACTGGAAGCAGTTTGAGCATCCGAATGTCGCCGGTTCATGAACTTCACTCACGCTCTTCGCGCGCCTCTGTGATACGCTCCCTGTCGTTCGAGTCGACCACAAAGATGATACCTTGTGTGTTCTGGAAATCTGCCATGTCAAGCCCTCGGACCTAAGATGCCGACGTACAATGCCTCCAAAGCGGTCGAATCTTGTCCTGTCCTCCGACATCCCATACCGTAAAGGAGATATTCTTGTATTCGACAGTCTCGACGTTGAAACCTATTGTGGTCAGTCGCGTGCCAAACTGAATGCAGCGGAGTTGCGCACCGATCGTGGGGATGGTCGTAACGATCTCGCCCAACTTGAGCTTGTAAAGGATTGTCGTTTTACCAGCCGCATCGAGACCGACCATGAGAATACCTGGAGAGAATCGATGACGATAAGACGATTGACGTTCAAGGCTGTTTTGATTTCACTCACGCATTTCCTTCTTACCAAACAAGCCCTGAAGGAGTCGACTGACGGACAAACCCATGATTGGAGAGACGAGTGAGGATTGACGATTTGAGGTGTTGGGGTGAGAGATGTTACGTGCGGCCTAGTATGGACTAGGACAGGTGGAAACGACAAGGGGAAGGAGGGCAGGGTTTGAGATGAGCAACGCGTTGCGGAGGAACGTCCCAGTTGAAACCTCCGAAACGCCGAGAACACGGGATTCGTATGGCAGATTTGGCTCCAGACGTCGCTCTCTCTCCCCCAATGACTTTTCCGTCGTCAACGAGGAGAGGGATGTCCAGTGAGACCGACTCTGAGGTGGGCAGCGTTGCTTCATGATTGCATTCAACATGTAGCCTGATACGACCTAGCGGGATCGTTTGATGGGGTCCAACCCAGATCAAACAGCTTCATCCTCTGTCCGCAACGGCTTCCATCAAGTCTCTGACCTATTCTTCCATCCGTGAGTCAAAACAACGTGGCGCACCGCTCAATCCACAGGTTCTCCTCAAATGCTCTTAATTCTCTACCCATGCCAGGTGATGGTGTTCGGGCGAAAAGCAAACGGGCAGACAGGATTCCGGACGAGTGCGTATGAGCCGAGTAGAAGTAAATTGACATGTTATAGCCCGGAACGGCCGCTTGTGACAGACTATCATTCTATCGATGATCCTTCGATCCGGATCCGTGTTCCCAGTGAGCTGATTACCTAGACAATCGTTGACTTCGAGAAAAATTCCCTACACCGGTCAAGGTCGAGGCGAAGGTGTGGTTCGCCAATGAAAGAACCTTCATCTCCTATCTATCCATGAGTCTCTTGTTATCGACCATCGCTTCGGGATTGCTATTTGGCGCGAGGGACTCCGCGTCTAGATACTTCGCCTCGCTTTACGCCGTTGTGTGAGTCTTGTTGACACGACCTATGTTGACGATCAGTTCTGCTTGCATCCTAGTTTACGGCTGGGCAATCTTTCAGAAGCGCCTCACCATGATCTCTACTCGTGATGCCGGCAGCTTTGGTGAGCCTTCGGGTCTCATACTTTGCTGATCGCTAGACCTGATATGGGGCCCAATATTTATCTCTGTGGCTCTCTTCATCGCAATCTTGGCCAATTTCGCCTTTCGCCTGCAAGAAGCGCATCGTAGTATCGGAGTCAACCCCATGTCGCTCCGAAACGCATGGTATCAGGCGGGTATCAGGAGCTCATGGGTAGGGTTGTAGACATGCACGAGTTCTGCATTACGAGTCTTATCAAGTCCACAAATACCTTCACAGATCCACTGAATTTCTAGCAGCTCAAGCTGTGGCGGTCGTATCCTTGTATGCCTTGACCTATATCAGTGGAAGCACCACGATTAAAATCGATGAGCTCACAGCCATCTCGGCGTCGAGTTCTTCGGCACTCTTCTTGGCGGGACGAGGATTGCGAGTTCGGCCATTGCCACGGCCACGACGAGCAGTGGGGACGCCACGTACAGCGGGCGCCGGGGCGACTCGAGAAGCGAGAGAGACCATTTGACTGAGGTCCAAAGCGAGTTCGACCTTCATGGGGCGCTCTGTGAGAGTGTCGTAGAGGCGAGCGGAGAGGTGAGCGGGAAGACGAGCAGAGAAGGCGAGACAGCGGAGGAGGACATCAGTCATGCTGACGGTGATAGGTGATCTCGGCCCGAACGACGTAGACCGCAGAAGTCGCCAAAGAGGCTCAGCTAGGGTGATGATGCGCGCACGACCCCGAATTGGCAGGATCTGAAGCGGTTGAATGACACACGCCGCGCCGAAGGAAGTCCCCTCATAGGCATAGTGCCATTCTCAGTTTTCCTGTGAGGACCGCCAGAGTCGTAGGAAGAAAGAGGGGAGAAGGTTTTCGACGCCTCGACTTGAAAGTCTCGGATCAGCACCAGCGAAATGACACTAACGGTTGTCGATCATCCTATTATGATCTAAAAGTGAGCCCAGGCTTACGAATCAAGACTCACAAGCCGCATGGGCCTTATTGCCATCGCCTTTGTTCCTGAACACAACGGTAGCTGAGCCGGTGCTCTTGCCGGTAGCAGTATAAGTCATCTGCACCGACTTGACGGGTCCAACAGTCGACTGCATTAGATCCTGAAACTAAATCAGCGGTAGCCAAGCGGAAGCAGATCATCTACTTACTCGCACAGCGACCTCTGTCACGTCCGCCGGGAGGTTGCTGATGATGATCTTGGAAGCCTCTGAACCGACAGCTTTGGCAGCGACTACGGGAGCGACTGTTTTGGGTATTGTCGTCGCGTATCGAGCACGAGTCCCGGTGGCGGCTGGACGAGCCCCACCGCGTCCCCCTCGCCTCCCTCTAGGTTTCGATTTGATGATCTTTTTGATGGGAAACAGATAAGCGATTAGTCTACGACAGTCTTCCAAAACCAACCTCGTCGAGCGGCTTGTCGAGGTCCATGGCTGACATGATGGTGATACAGAAACTTGTTTGGATGATTGGTATATCAGGTGTGAGATTGGACGTGAACATTGAAAGCGTAAATGTCTGTCTAGCTTTGATTGAGCTCGGGATTTCCGGTATTACCATTCGAGTGGCGTTCGAGACTCAATGCCGCGGTAAGGGATCCCGCCATCAAAACCCTGTGACCTACGCTTGTGCTTCTTTCCTCAATCACTACGCAGCCTCCTGGAAATAAGAAATGGCGGCGACACTGGCGTGGCCATGCGCTTGACGCTGCTACCTCTTGGCACGTTGAGTTCGTCATCGTTAATGGGGTCTCTAGCTAAACACCAATGTCCTTTCGCTTTGCGGATTGCGAACCTTCCCAGTCGTACTCAAGATAAAGAGCCAATCTGACACAGACATTGTCCATAGCACTTCGAATCACGGGGCCTCCTTTGCATGACGTCGCGTACGTGTCGTCGTGCCGACCCGCCTCGATGGGGCCGTCTTTCTCCGCGACACACTGCTCGCCACTTCGCTCGTCCGGGATTCGCTCCTGCGAGTGGTGGTAGGCCGCGCCAGGAGGGCTGCGCGCGCTCTCGGATCGCTAATATGCACCTGATACCCACCCGGAGGCGCATCCTCGTCGGAATCCGACGGCTCGATAGTCTCAACGACAGGCCTCGTCGCTACAGGCAGATTCGTCGAAGGTCGAGAGGGTTTGAAAGGAAGCAGATTTGCCTCGAGCGATGTCATTGGCGTGGAGGCGGGTGAGGTGGGCGGTGATGCGGGTGACACAGGATCCGGACGGACTGTTGTTTCGATGACATAGTAACCGCCTGCCGGCGCCTCGTCGTCTGAGTCAGATGGTAGCATCAGATCAGAGTCAGCCCGAACGAGAGGCGGGGCAGCTGGTGAAGATGGCTGTAGATCAGGTGGGGATGCTAACGGCGAAGTCGGTGGTGAGGATGCTGGAGTCGGTGTAGCCTCGCGCTTCTGCCTCTTCGGCTTCTGCTTGTCAGCCATGACATGGATAGTACTCACGAGTTGCATGCCGATCAGGAAGTTATCCTGATGTTCAATCAGAAATTCCAGTACCTGCTGCGAGAGGACATGATCTCGAGGTCGCATAGCGTGTATGGGATGGGAGAGGATGCCTGGCTGGAAGATGAGGGCGAGATCTGACATCAGCTCGACGTTTCACAGTCGGCTTACTTGGCGCCGTCATCAGATTCGTATCAGATTTCTTGGCGAACACGCTGAGCATGTCGAGGACGTAGAGGAGGAGGTAGTGATTGATCGGTGGCAAAGCCTGGATGAGACTCTTGTATTGCGAGATTGTGTCGTCCGCAGGCGAGTCTTGCGCCAACGTGCTTCGAAACTGGCGTCAGCTTTGTCGTTTCGGAAATCCACCTCTTCGTAGAAGTCAAACGGGACGATCGTTTCCTGCGGTAAGCGATGTCGAAATTGCACCACTCACAGGCATCCGAGTGAGGAATCTGCCGTCAGCGTTGTAATAGCAGTCTACTCACCTTCTGAAGATGGTTGCAACATCGTGTGTCGTGAACGAGAGCGTCTTCCAGTCTACGTCTTTGCCATACTTTCGTCAGCCAGGGACAAGAATCACTTCCTCACCTTTGGACCAGTGTCGAAGATTGCCTGTAGATCCCTCATACGCTTCGCTGACCCTGATATCCGGAAAGTGCCTTCCACCTCGGTCGCGTTCTCCTTGAGATACAGACCACACTTGGCCACGACGACGGGTATCACCCTGACATCAGCGACATTGGTCATTCTCTGAATCACTCACCCCCAGACATATAGAGCCCCCTCTGGACCGGCTGTGGAGACTTGAACCGAAGCATACTCTATGGATTTTGCGAGGGGGATACCAAACACACCCCGTACATCTTCTTGTCAGCTTGAAAGTCAGCCAAGATATACATACCTGTTCTCTGTGGTTCTGTACGCTCTCTGAAAGTCTTCCACCAAGTATTGAGACCCTGAGCTCCGTCTCGATCCGAAGAATCCTGTGAAGAGACCTGGCGGACGGGCTCGGAAGAACCAAGGTATGTCGGGGACTTATTGCTGTCTCCAGGTACATAGGCAGTTGGCGAAGGGTAAGCAATCCGACCTCTCGCTGGAGTCGGCGAAGGTCTCGTTGACACCATGATTCCAAATTATTCAGAGGGGGGAATGAGGTAATGAATGACAATGGAGGGCGGAAGTCAGAATGAGAATAGCGGTTCGGCACAAAGACCGGGGAAAGCGGGAGGCGACGCCACCCAACAACAAATGACCCTAAAAACTCCTATTTTGAATGCAAAGGCCAAAGATCTCGTCGGGATGCGAATATTATCATTTATGTATATACGGTCAATGAGCAACCCCTGCGCTATGATTCGCCCACTGCTTGACACTCTCGAGCAGCCTCGAAAGACCATCTTGATCCCCTAGCCTGATGTCATTAATGCTTACACCCACGGTATCGATCCCAGCGTCGATCAAAATATCCATTGTCGAGAAGAGGCCGGAGAGGCCTGGCAGGCCATCACGCTCGGGAGCGAATGCGTTCGAGGGGACCGGAGGATTGGGCTCAATGCCAGATAGAGAACGGACGACGAGGAAGATCACTTCGCCCGAGACGAATGATTGCGGGAACGAGGTGGCCCTGGGATATGCTGAAGGCAGTAGGCTGTTTACCCATCGGACCAGGTCGACATGGCTGTCCGAATTGTCGGGGTAGATTGGAGCAACCTGACGTCAGCCTCATCACGGAACGTTAACTCACCCTCGGTCGCGGCATATCAGTGGAAGGGCGTCGAGTATCGCGCGTCGGTCGAGAAGGAGCCGAAAGATTCTGGCTTTCACGGCGACGTTGACCGGAGCTCGTGTCGAGGCTCATCTGAGCATCAGCGCGGAGTTTTCGAAGCGCACTCACCAAGACGCTAGCATCGTGGGCAGTGAGCTGGTTGGTGTTCTCCCGCCGCGTAGCTCTTTGCGTCGCCTCGCGCGTTGCAGGGGAGGGCGGTCGTGGGGCTAGGGCTTGTGCTTCGGCGAGGGGAATCGTAGGGATATTACATGACGAGGTGACCGGCACGGAATAGTCTCGCGCAATCGTCGCCTTCATCAATGCCTTCATCCACGATCGGATCACCATTTGCTCTGAAGATGAGAACGCGTGAGGCTTGTCCGGTCCGATGAGTCGGAAGCCGTATGACCCAGGATTGGTATTTTCATCAACGATGACACGATGCCCGCGAAGGTCGACGTGTCCTTTAACCCGGTCCTCCTGCCCGTCAGCACGGCTAGACAAACTACTCACTGTCTCGCTTTTGAGGTAATACAGGTGTGGACCCTTGAGGACGAAATACTGGGTCTTCCAAGAGCCATACCTGTCGCCCTTCTTCTTCAGGTAACCTGAATAGTCCGGTGTCCCTATCTGACGCAAGGCCTTGGCCGTGCCAGGAGCAGCGGTCGTCGACGGTCTCCGCATCTGCTCGGGACTAGCCGGTTGCATCTGATGGACACGGATGGTAGAGGCAGCGGGAGTCAGGGCTCCGCCGGGAGAAAGTGCACTGCCGTCAGCGAGATCGGGGGAGGATCACTTACGTCGGAGCCGGCTTTCGATTGCGGCTAAAGAAGCTCAATTTGTCCTGCTTGTCAATGCTCGGTTTGCCCTTCTTGTGACCGATCGAGCCCGTCGACTCGCGCTTGGTGGTGGAACTGGGTGTGACCGGACTTGCCGGCATGCTTGCAGCGGTCGAGATGGAGTTGGTCGCGGTGGGAGTCGGAGCCATTTGCTGCGTTTCCCGAATCGCCTCCATTGAAGGAGCAAGCGTAGCAGGCGTCGAACTAGTCTTCCGACCATGTGACCAAACCGCATGGTTCATGACATCGGAATCGGGCGTAATCGGTGCGGTGAGTGGAGGCGTCGTCGATGGGAATGGTGTGATGGCGGATGGAGGCGCACTCATGCCGCGTGTGGACATGGCAGATGAGTCGTTGACCGGCATGCCTGGGGATGGTTGTTGCGAGGATGAGGATAGCGTGGATGGAGGCCGGCGAAGATCGGAAATGGCCTGGGCAATGCGCAATCGCTTCCCAAACTGGGGAATGTCGAGCTCTTTGAGTAAATTTGCGTCGAGTTCGAGCAGCAGGTCGCCAGTAATTTCGTGTTCTGAGATCAGCTCAGCCAGACGTGCTCACTCACCTCTAAATCTCTGGCAAACAGACTCGTCGAATCCCTTACCCTTCGCCCAATCAACCACGTCGTTGAGGCTCCATGAAACAGGTGGTTTACCGGAGATCTCAGACTGGCCGAGAGGAGGCGTAGCGGGAAGAGGGAGTGCTGGTTCGAGAGACCGTTCATGATTGGTGGTCGTAGGCGGTAGAGGAGCCATGACGGGTGGAGCGGCGGGTTCGAGGCCATTCGTAGAAGTCAGGCTCTGCACCAGACTCTGCCGGTGATCCTCTTGTTCGTCATCGCTCTCATCCGAGTACACCAAGCCAGTAACACCCCCATTGGTCCGCTGAGTTTTCTCCCGCTGCTCATTTGCCAGCTTGGCTTGAGCGGCGAGGCGTGCCCTGGTATCCATGCCGATCCCAAGCTCCCGCTCGTCATCGCTTTCTGGCTTGGTGATGGACTCTATGGCGTCCTGAATCTCGCCGATCGTCTTGCCCATGACGTTGGTGACGCCAGTCGCAGCGGCTCCGACGGTCGCAGCAGCCGTGTCGAAGAAGGTGTCCGGCGCTCCAGCTCGCTGTGACTCGGTATTGTCCTGGAAACGCTCCGAGTCCTGAAAATGTTCCGTTGTCCCGCTCCTGGGAGAGATCTCTGTGACTGGTGGCACTGGAGCTGTCAGAAAGCGTTCCGAGACTTGGCTCTTTGTTGAGATTTGGTCGGGTGAGGCGATAGGAATGGCGAGGTGCTGGGAAGGCGTGGCTACGGGTGAAGGGGGTTGAGGTTGAAGTCGAGGTGGACTGGGGACCGCATCATGGGGAATCGGATGGTCATTCGAGATTTCAGGAGTAGGAGGCGATCCCGAGATATAGGTCGCTGGGAAGAGACCTTCTTCCCCTTTGGTATTGCGTCCCTGTCATCAGCTCCGGTCATGACAATTCTGCCCTCACCCTCCACCATCCATCACCAAAAGCCTCATCCCGCTCCAATACCTCGATTTCTTCCCCAGCCGAGAACTCGAGCTCATCTCCGTGCTCGGCGACAAACGTATGGACCGCACGGACGGTCGACATGACATAGGATGGGATTCGGTGGTCGACAGTGACGTCGAGATTCTGATGGCTAGAGTGAGGGTGAAAACAATCTCAATCCGCACCGTGTAGCTTGTGCCAACACGAAGAAAGGTGAAGGTCCTTCGATGTCTGCTTTTTCGATCTCAGAGGAAGGTAGGTTGAAAGGTGGAAAGGGAGGAGATGCGACTGAACCTGGAAGTGGCCGAAGGGGGGTTTTCCCTGTTTTCGGCAGCTTTGCTCTTGACAGGTGGCGGTTTTCCTCGACGCGTCCCCATATTCCGAACGATTACCTTGACGCCGACGACGACGGACGATGTCGGTGACGAAAGGTGTCATCTTGGTTGGAGGACCTTCCAAAGGGACGCGGATGAGACCGTTGTCTTTGGATTGTGAGTGGGATGATCAGTGATACCGGAGCTGAGGGCCAGGTCCTAAACCTCTCCTCCCGGTCGCTGGAAAGGTACGACAAAGTACAGACTGGATCTCGCTCATCTTCCTAGCCAATGATCTGGCATCAATTATCAGCGCTCGCAAAGGTACAAGGTCTATCCGAGGTCATCATCATCGGGTTTTACGAGGATTCAGTAATGAGCGGCTTCATCAAGGATTCAAAGCGCGAGTTCCCAAACGTTGCGATCAGGTAAAAGGAATCGCCTGATCAAGAACTGATCGATAGCTACCTGCGCGAGTACCGCCCTCTCGGTACAGCAGGCGGTCTCTATCATTTCCGTGACTCCATCCTCCGTCCTCCCACCCCACAAAACATCTTCATATGCAATATCGACGTCTGCTGCTCGTTTCCACTCGCCGAGATGGTGGAGTTACATTCAAAGCACCGAGGTGCGGGGACAATCTTGGGTGTAAACGTACGTGCTGAGGGGGATACCGCTGATGTCAGGTAAAACGCGAAACGGCCACGCAGTATGGGTGTATCGTGAGCGATCCGGAGACCTCGCAGATGCTGCACTATGTGGAAAAGCCGGAGAGCTGGATCTCGAACACGGTTAATGGCGGGGTGTATCGTAAGTTTCAGAGCTCGCTTGAGCTGAAGACAGTGTTCGACAATTCACTCTTTGACGAGATCAAGGTGGCCATGGATGAGAAGACGGCCCGTGCAGCGTGAGTGAGCTCGTCGATAGAGCTGACCGAGAGTGAGGATCCACTCGTCAAACCCGACGAGATACTTCGGCTCGAGCAGGACGTCATCGCGCCTTTGGCCGCGGCCAGGAAGATGTACGTGTATCAGACGAAGGATTTCTGGAGACAGATGAAGACCGCCGCGTGAGTCGAGGCTGTGTGCAGCGCTGACGCCAGTTCCGCCGTCACAGCCTCCTCGCTCTACCTCTCTCGTATTTACAGTACCTCCCCCGAGCTCCTCGCCAAAGCTTCTTCGAGTGTGATTCCTCCTGCATATATTGATCCCACCGCGACGATCGATCCAACCGCGAAAGTAGGGCCGAACGTGGCTATCGGTCCGGGCGTACGCATTGGCGAAGGTGTCCGTGTGAAAGATGCAATAATCATGGAGGGGTCGACTCTCGAGAAGCACTCCTGCGTGCTAAATTCCATCGTCGGGACAAACTGTCACATTGGGCCATGGGCTCGCGTCGAAGGGTTGCCGGAACCAGAGCAGGACGTCAAAGGCCAGATCAGCGTGACGGTGTTGGGTAAGTGGGACTCATCGAATTGAGCTTACCAGCAGCGACGGAGGTCACCCTGGCAGCAGAAACCCTAGTGCGAAGCTGCATCGTGCTCCCCAACGTGAGTTCTTCACGCGATCTTGCTAATGCCAGAAATCTCTTGACAAAAATTCGGCAAATCAGGTTTTGCTATGAATAAACATGCATTTACATCGGACTCTTGCCACAATGTATGGACACGACGAGCTTGGAGAGAGAATATGTCGCTGCAGCTCGCTGATAGCCGTCTGCAGGGCTAGCGGAATATCGTTCTCGGCAAGGAGTCTACGACTTCGAGACTGTCGTGCTGTCACGTCGTACATGGCAGTCCTGAGTCGAGTCGGGCGGGGTCGCAGTCCTGTCTCACATCGTTGTGTCTCTACAGCCTCACATCTCTAATAAGCGATCGATAGCCACACCCAGATCGTCCCCACATCCCTCGAGGACAGCTTCGGCGACCTCCTCGTCGAGATCCGGAAACATCTGGTGTAAAGTCTGGACGTTCGCCCGCCTTGTCTGCGCATAGGTCTCCTGCGACATATCCATGGTGGATTGGATCTGCAAAGCGGAAAAGTCTGGCAAGGGCACGTCACCGAGAGGTGTCCCACTGTTGTCAGCGAGGCTTGACGCATTACACTCACGCTCCAGATCCTGGCATCGAATCGGGGGATAACCCCAGATGAGAGAACCCTCTCGATGGGGAGTCGGGTGTGGTGGGTCGTGATCTTCGAATGCTCCGCCCCTCTGCCTCTTGCTGCTGAACATTCTCGAGAATCTTACCAATCGCATGGAGCGGCTTGCTGACTGCTTCTTGGACGGAAGATCCGGTCCGAAGGATGAAGCGCTTGGTGTTGTCCAGTGCGGGAAAGGAAGCATTGAGACTGAGCGGGCGAGCAGGCTCTTCTCCGGGAGTCGATGGGGCGAATGGAGACATTTCCGTCGGGCCGAGGGGTCTTGACATCCGTGTGGACGGCGAAGGGGGCAGATCCTGGATGGCTGTTTCGACATTCGATTCAAACTCTTCCTGAGTTATACTGCTCAAGCTCGACGCGTCCATCGTCTCGATGAAGGCGATGGCCCCGGTCTGACTCAGCGCCGTCGTGAAGACGGACTCACCAGACTGGATAGGTAGTACCCACCCTCTCCTTGCAGCTTGGAGGCGCTACGGAAGCGATTGATGTACCTGGGATGAGCCAATGTCATCACTCCATCACTTACTCCACGTTGGACAACATGTTTTCGGGATTCGCTCGGAGGACCACGAAGATGAGGATAGGCACGAAAGCGTCTGCCGAAGTCGCCTCGGCGCCGTAGGTATGCCGTATCAGACCTGTAGTCAGCTTCTTCGACGATTTCACTCACCAAAGATGATTTTGCAACAGTTGAGGATACAGATCATCTTATCTCTTGGCGCTTTGTAGTGGTTGATCTTGAGCAGTTCTGCGAGTAAGCGATGAAATTCTTGGACCTCACCTTGCTCGGCAAAACCCAGGAACCCCTGACTGGCCTCGCCCTCTGGCACATCGAGGTGTCGTTCTCGGATCCAGCCAAAGAGTCTGACCCTCTGCCCAAAGACCGCATCCCTCTCCAGGTCGTCGGTGAAAACTGGCTGTGAAGGGACGAGTTGTGGGGTAAAAGTACTGTCATCAGTCGGGTCCAGAGTCGTACTCACTAGTTGTAGAGACGATTCATTACCAGCTTCTCCATCGCCTCCATGGCAATGTCAAACTCTGCAGGGGTTTGTGACCGCCAAGGTTCGCAAAGGCTCATCCTTTCCGCGATGAACTGTCGTCAATTGGCTCGAGATCATCATCACCTACGCTTAGAAAGTCATGTATCAATTTGATCTGCTCGTTGACCGTGAATGGCTTCTTTGAGAAGTTGGCAAGGAAGCTGGCTTCAGCGTGGCCGACGTCTTCTCTTACCTCTTCAGATACCTCGCCACGGGCTCGGCACTCTTGGTCCGGAGGTCCTTCAGAAATCCTGAGAAGTTGAAAGCAGGCTCCATTGGTTCTGTCGGAATCGCTTCCGGTCGCGTCTGTCTCGTATTTGAGGATTCGCCTGCGACCGGGGTTGCATATGGGTCGAACTCTGCAAGGTCCGCTTGAGGTCGCAAGGAAGGTGTAGCCGACGACGCTGGTGTAGCTGAAGGGAGCTCCTTTGCGGGCGGGATAGGAGGTGGAGCATCTGGTATCTCGATTCGGGTCACTGGAGCAGGTGTGACAATCTCATCCGAACTTGACGTCAGGTCTGGTGTCGATGGCCCTTCTGATGGTGACATGATATGTACAGAGTGTGAGGGAGGAATCAGGTCGTGAGTTCTGGGCCCCATCTTGGCGCGTGGCATCCCTGAAGTCGTAAATCCGACGGAAACAGAACACGGCCCCGTTTCAAACCTTATCGTGGCGGACCGGCGAGGCTAAGTCTGTATCATCCACTCAATTCGCCTTTTGTTCTGACTCGGAGCACTATCCATTTGTGCTCCCCTCCGGAATCGCATTTCAACGTGTTCGATGGCCACTCCTTTTGCGTAGTCGAGGGAGAAAGCTGTCCCTGATCGGCTTGGATGGCCGTCTGATTCCAGGCAGATGCACTGAACGAGATTCCAGGCAGGAAGGAACCCGCGCCGTCAGCGAGGAAGACAACATGCATTCCATCCGCAATGATGCCATGTTTCGGTGAAATCTATATCGAATCATCCCTAGATGCTGCCCTCGCGCATCTTCGCCGAGTAAAAGCGGACCATCTCCTCGACCTGGGACAATCAGCTCGGCTCGTGAGGCTCGCAGCTTGGCGACTCACCCCCTGCCTGACAGACCACTTCGGCTGCCACTTGAGGCTCTCCTTGGCCCTTGAAGTGTCGGGCCTGCGACGCTGCGGGTCGTCGATGGGAATCTCCTTGTGGATGATGTTGACGCGCTTGGCGAGGGGATTGCCTTCCTCCTTTTGCACCTTTTCCACAATATCCTGCCGTCAGCCCGGTCGCACAGTTTCGCTCACCCTGACGGCTTCAGCAAACTCGAGGATGGTGAACTCGTCGTGGTTGCCGATGTTCACTGGCCTGGTGTCGTCGCCGTTCATTAGGAGGATGAGCCCGTCGACGAGATCGTGAATGTACTGGAACGACCTGGTCTGGCTGCCGTCACCGTAGACGGTCATGTCTTGGCCTTTGAGGGCCTGAATGATAAAGTTGGAGACAACGCGACCGTCGTACGGGTTCATGCGAGGACCAAATGTGTTGAAGATCCTCGCGACGCGGACATCCACCCCGTCCTGACGCATATAGCCGTAGGTGAGGGTCTCGGCGACGCGCTTGCCCTCATCATAACACGCGCGGGGACCGATGCAGTTGACGTGACCCCAGTAGTCCTCTCGCTGCGGGTGTTCCTCGGGATCGCCGTAGACTTCGGAAGTAGAGGTGACGAGGAAGCGGGCCTTGGTACGCTTGGCGAGACCGAGCATGTTGAGCGTGCCCACGAATGATGTCTTGAGCGTCTTGACTGCATTGTACTGGTAATGAGGTGGCGAGGCGGGACACGCAAGATGGTAGATCTCTAGTCATCAGTGCCGTCTCACTTTGCCACTCACGGTCCACCTCGATCAGGAAAGGTTCGACGATGTCGTGCCTGACCATCTCAAAGTTGGGATGTCCCACCCAATGAGAGACCTATCGTCAGCGTAGTCTTCCCTCGTACTCACGGTTGTCCTGGAGCCGGTAAAGAAGTTGTCAAGCACGGTGACTTCGTGGCCGAGTAGCATGAGCCTGTCGACCAGGTGAGAGCCGACGAAACCGGCACCGCCAGTCACTGACATCAGCGGAGCCCGTTGTCAAGACAGACTCACCTAGGATCCTCTTGCGGTCGGAATTAGGGAGAAGTCTGACCGGTGGGAGCTTGGCGACGGTGGTGTACTGGATGGAGTTGGACGCCTTGTCGTAGACCGACTCAGTGCCATAATCTTTGGACGGGGCGCCAGTGACATTGGCGATGCGAGAGCCATCCTTGACGTAGCTCGGCGCCTGATGAGTCAACCCAAAGAGAAAAGAGTAGGATTAAGATCATCCCGGCGAATTAGACTTACAAGATAAAGACTCCTGAGGACGTTGATATCGACTGTGGAGTCGAAGCCAAAGCGGTCGCATCCAACGGTCTTGATCTCTTCGCCCTGCTGCAAGTCAGTCTGGTGGTGGTTGTTCAAGCTGATATCAGCATGACATACGTTCTGCTTACTCATGACGTTTGATTGTACGAGCGGTAATGTATGGAGATGAGTTGAGAAAAGAGTCAGAGAGAAGGATCAAATGGCTATTTGAGAAAAAAGATGGGGAGCGTTTTATTCGAACGCGTCGAAGCGTCGCGGATGGAATTCGGGGCAAAATCTTATCTTTGTCAAGCCTAGTGTCAAAGCCTTGTGAATTTCCCCGTCTGCAGTCAGTCTGATCTCTTCATCAGACACCATGATCACCACACAGCTCACTAGAGCTCTCGACTTACGCGTGGGTCATTGATTGAAATATTCACTTTGGATCGTCAGCTGAATACTGTGATTCAAAGTATCCCATCGTTCAAGGTGGTCAGTGGCAATCTCAAGTCCCATTCCTTCACCTGAAGTACAATAGGCATGCAATGGGTCGGCACCCCTCAATTAGCGTCCGCGGTCGCGATGTCAGGCGCCTTGGGTATGCTCACCGCCTTGACCCAACCGAGTCCGGATGCGCTTCGGACGGCGATCCAGGAAACCAGGCGACGGATGGGTGCAAGCAACGGCAGGTTTGTGAGACCTTCACCTTTGGTCTTCTGCCGTCACTGACGGAGCAGGGCGTGAACATCACTCTCCTCCCCTCGATCAACCCTCCGGACTAGTTCGTTATCTGGCGATCCCTCATCGAAGCTCACCTTATCCTAGCGCAGGGTATGCCCGAGCAGCCATGGATGAGGGCGTAAACGTTTTCGAGACTGCAGGCAACAATCGTGAGGGTTTCCATGCGATCTATACTGACCGTTCAGCCGGTCCGCTCATCAAGCTCATCCAGACTTATCAGACACCCACCTCGACTTGTGCTCCTCCTAAGCGGTACATTATCCACAAATGCGTCACCATACGTCATGCACTGTCAGGCCAGAAGATGGGTGTGGACTGCCTGAGTATCGACGGTTTCGAATGTAGGCGTCACCTCTTGACTGGATCTCGAACTAAGTAGCTCAAGGCGCCGGCCACCCTGGCGAAGACGACATCGGAGGATTGGTTCTCGTGAGGCTCGATCAATTTCCACTCGCTTACCTTCAGCTCGCTCGCGCCGCCAAAGAGCTATCCATACCGTACATCGCCTCCGGAGGCTTTGCGGATGGTCGCGGACTAGCCTCGGCTCTCACGCTTGGGGCTGCTGTGAGTGTTTATTGCCCTTCAACTTGCGTGGCTGATCGCGCCGCTGCCAGGGTGTCAACATGGGCGAGTCTATCTTTCGAATGGGGTTTAAGCTGAACAATCCCCAGGCACCCGTTTCATGTGCACTGTCGAATCGCCGATTCATCAGGCCATCAAGGAGAAAATAGTGGCTTCCACCGAGAAGGATACCGTACACATCTTCCGGTGAGCGAATCATAGCATGTCCTAAATTTCTAAGACTCGCCCCTAGAACTTTGCGAAACTCCGCCAGGGTATTCAAGAACGCAGTCTCCCTCGAGGTAATTCGACTCGAGCGACGACCAGGCGGCGCCAGGTTTGAAGACCTGCGAGAGCTCGTAGCGGGAGCCAGGGGAAGGCAGGTGTATGAGACAGGCGATTCGGATGCCGGTATCTGGTCGTGAGCATCTTAAACTTGGCTTCTGATACCGCTGAGCCACCTTCAGAGCCGGTATCGCTGTCGGGCTCATTGATGATATTCCTAGCTGTGAGGACCTCGTGCAGCGGATATCACAAGAAGCGGAGCATGTCATCTCGGGACTGAGCGCGAGCTTAACATCACCTGAACAAACTGAAGCATGGAGCAGAACCACTGCTTTGCGAGAGAGCAAGCTGTGAGGACCGGCGACATCAGACACACTCTGTTTGTTGTATCCTTCTGCATTGAGTCATGATGTATACGATTTTGTAAGGCCGTGATTGTTCTTCTTGGCGGGATTGGAGGCCACGATTAAATAGCGCTCGAGCGCTTTGGTGCCACGCTGAGGATTCAAAGCGGAGGATTTCGGTCCCCCAAAATATTCCGTTTCTGCTGCCTCACTTTGATGTGAAGACTCTTGGACATCCCATATTTCGTTGCCCGACTGTGTCACTCAAAGTCCCCTCAGCTTTCGACTGTACGTCATTATTGGGACGTTTCGATCCGCCTCGAGCGATTATCGTCCATGGATCGGAAGGGAATGTTGGCTGATGCCTCATGTAGACTCATCCAGTCTATACTTGTAAACCTACAGTCGAATATCATTCTCGCGACGCCCGCCGGCGATGAGGAGCGCTTTCTCGCTGCCTGTCGTTGGCGAGATCCGCGACGATGGCCGATTGGATGATCCTGGCACAGGCGGGATCGCAAAGAAGCGCAAGGTGCCGGCGTACCCGCAGATCGCAGGCAAGGACGAGGATGAGAATGATTCGAGGGAACAGCTCAAAGAGGCCGAAATTGGATCGAATGGTCAGCAGACCATCTTCACGTCCAACTTCCGGCTGGCCCGCTCCAAGGCTGCCAAGGCCTGCTCCTTTCGCAAGGCCTTGTTCCTCCGTCGTAAGGCAGCCCTCGTCACCCTCTACCTTGACGCTCAATCTGCCCTCATCGCCGGTACCGCCCACCTTGGAACAAAGCAGCCACCCTTGCCCGATGTCCCGACCTTCGAGAAACTCATCCCTTCCATAGAAGATATCGGCGTGGCGAATTGGGCACCGGACGAGCCTGGCTGGAGGAATGACTGGAAAACGGAGAAGACCATACAGCCCAAGATGCTCGAAGAATGGCGAAGTGCGTTCTCGGCCAAGAGGCGGGTGAGAGCCTCTCGTCAGCCGATCAACCGCGGGGGATGGGCACCCGAGGGCAGCTTCGAGTTTGACAGTCTGTGCAAGGGTGAGTTACTATCTAAAGAATGAGCTAAGGGCAGCCTCCGTCGCGGCGAGGGGACGCGCGAGAGATCAAGCAGTGCTCCGAAGACTCGTAGTCGAGCTTCGATCGATCGTCCTCTCCTCGCCAAGGCCGCCTCTCCTGCCTTCCACCAGCCGGACCAACCAATCCGACGAGACACGCCCGAGCAAGACGACGCGGAGGGTGGAGGTGAAAGCCGGACAGGGTATAAACGCTTGGGCTGTCACGAGTCAGGATTCCGCGAAGCAACCCGTGCCAGTGGACTCTATGTCGTTGAAAGAGATCAGCGAGGTGGCTTCGGGAAAGAAACAGCCGAAGAAGAAGAAGCGGAGCGATTTGGCGAATCTAAGCAATCCTCACCATATGACCAATTGTAAGCATGTCTGCCGTTCTACGCTGAATATAGACCGCCCATCGCGCTCCGTGTCCCCGCATGATGATCCTTACGAGCCGTATCCACTCCAGTCGTCCCTGCTGCTCCCCCCACCGATGCGTTTGCTCTCTGCTCGACCTCAACGCAAAACCGCGCCTTTGCCTGGTGCGGCGCCGGTCGCTCAACAAGTCCGACCGGCCGAGGACGATTACATCTGCTGCTTTTGCGAAATGGCGCTCTTCTTCGGAAGTGAAAAACTCCGAAAGCGTGCGATAAGGAGCAGGCGTGCGGAGTTGAAACGGAAGGAGGCGATCAAGACCAAGGCAAAGAATGTCGCCAAGGGCAAAGGCATGTTCAGGGATGATGATGACGACGACGATTATGATGACGATTACGAGGATGACTGTCAAGATGGTGCCGGGTGTGGTCGCTGCGCGTAAGTGTGTCGAACTCTGGCATGCCTTTGCTGAGACTTCGCCAGGTGTGGTCGTGCATTGGGCGCAGCGCACGAAAGGTCCAAGGGTCGCCTGAAACCGCCCGAGACGGACCCGCCGGATGGCACCCTTGAATAGAGTATATTTCATTTGGCACCATTTCATGAAAGTCACGACCTCACGATGTTGCTACATACGTGATTGTATTCAGATAGCCAACCACTGAATAGCATGGCACAAGGAGACATACCAAACGATGATTGTGATTTTCCTTCCTTCCCGCTCACAGGCTCGCCGCCACATTTGTCTGAGGCCACTGGCTATGGAATTGTCAGCGGTGGTGGGTGAGCCAAGAGGCGCACTAGTCCTCCTGCCCGTCCCAATCGTACCCATACTTCTGGGTAAACTCGTCGACTGTTTCTGGTCCCCGTGATCCGTAAGGATAAGCTTCTGGCTTCGGCTTTTCACCTATGGGAGTTCAGCGCAGCGAACGAGAGGTGGACTCACCCGACTTTCCGTCGATCCAATGAAGGATAGGCGTGAAGATCTTCCACGCCACGTCAAGCTCGTCGTCACGCACAAAGTTCGAATGGTCGCCCTTGAAGGCGTCGAGGATGAGAGCTTCGTACGCCTGGGGGATCTTCGCATCGGTAAATCGCTTCGTGTAGGTCATGTCGAGCTCGACAGGGACGGCACGTGTGGTAAAGCCCGGCAATTTGGAGTTCATTTTCATATAAATCGCTTCGTCAGGCTGAATCCGGAGGACGAGCTCGTTTCGGGCGATATCGGTGAAGATGCCTTGAATGGCATCCTTGTATTGAATCCGGACCTCGACCTTGCTCTCATTCAAGGCTGTGGGATGTCAGCACTAGTTGTGGCAATGACTCACCCTTGCCAGCCTTCATGATGAAAGGCACACCCTCCCATCGCGGGTTGTTGATCCAGAGGACCATCGCAGCGAAAGTGGGGCTGACGGAATCTTTGGGAACAGTGTCGTCGTCCTTGTATCCGGGTTTGTCCCCGCCGGCAGTGTACTGGCCGAGGACGACGTCTTCCCGCTTGATGGGTGGAATGCACCGGAGAACCTTGACCTGAAGATGTCATTTGGGATCTTCTGCTTGAGCGCACCTTCTCATCTCGCACGTCCTCCGCGGAAAAGGACACGGGTCGCTCCATTGTGAGTACCGAGAGTGTTTGCATGAGATCTGCCCTTAGCTCGTCCTCACCTCATCACGCACGATTCTGGCAGACATCCCGAATGATGCCAAACTCGTCGAAATAGCCTCCCCTGCCCTCGGTACCAAACGGTTCTTTGAAGGTGATTTGGACGTTGCTAATGTAATTCTTGTTGAACGAGCTGTCCAGGAAGACATTGCCGAAGCGGACGACGAGTATGTTTTTGATCATCTCCTTGCCGAGATAGTGATCGATGCGGTATGTCTCGTTCTCCGTCCATTGATCCTTGAGCGCCGACATCATCTCACGACACGACTCGGTATCTTTCCCAAACGGCTTCTCGATGATGAGTCGGTTCGTCCCCTCCGTCGAGTAGCAGTTCTTCTTGAGATGCTCGGCGACGACGGTGAAGACGGATGGGGGCAGTGCCATGTAGAAAACCCGGTTCCGCTTGGTACCGGGACGTTTCCCCTCGTGCTCCTCAATCCTCTTCAACAGATTCTGGAAACCAGAGTCCTCATCATACTGCCCAGAAATGTAAGATGAGATCTCCTTGAACGATTTGAGCTTCTCGTCAAAGTGCTTCTCCAGCTCGTCGCCTTTCTTTGGCTTGAGAAACTCGGTCTCTCGCTTGTGAAACTCGTCGTCGTCCATTTCTTGTCATAAGTTCGGTGCTGAAATGTATCACTCACTTGTCCTGGCATAGCCAATAATGTGCAAGTCCTTCGGCAATAGCTCCTGCTGGTAGAGAGCGAACAAGGCGGGGAAAGTCTTCCTCTTTGCCAAATCACCACTTGCTCCGAATACGACGACCACCGTCCCCTCGGTCAATGCATCACCACTCGTCTCCATTGAGGGAATCGAGCCTCGCTTGAGATATTGCTTGTTGGACATGGTGTCTCTGCAAGGATGGGGTTGAGAATGACGCCAGGAGGAAGAAGGTGGATGAAATGAGATTGTCAGCTTTGAAGGTCCTTCAGACGGGTAACGATTGAACGAGAGGAGAGAAGCTCAGCTCACCGAAGCTGATGTTGACTGCGGTGCTTGGAGGATACAATGGACAGATGTTTGGATAACCCAGACCTCGGCCCGGACCATTGATAAGCGCAGAAGCGATTAAACCGGTGGGGGGGGTACGATTGGATCCATGACGTGGCTGTGGTTCGCGATCTCTAATGGGGATATAGCTTATCCCCTTATGGCTTGCTGATTCACTCGTGTAAGGAGAAATATTCAAAGGCCTATGAGTGGATTACGATACGCAATGTGCCATCATCCAAGAGTCTACAAACGTTACTTCGCCCAACTCAGCTTCTTCCGATCGTTTCCCGCTCTGATGATATTATAGTGTATTGCTTGCAACGCGTTGTCCACTCCATTTTCCGACCTGATCCGGTCACCCACCCTGGCGGCTTTCTCGATCATCAATTTGCTCGTCGTGGCCTTTGTGAGCGCCTCGGCGATGTCATCTGACCGTAAAGATGACACCTTGAGCCCCACCTCGAGCTTGCTCACTCGCCCAGCCCTGCCAAAGTCAGCGAAATCGCGTCAAACTGCATACCAGAAGTATTGGTCGCCAAACCAAGGCTTGATGAGCGTTGGGATACCCGCTCGGAGACTCGCTCCGACAGTTCCTGCACCGCCATGATGTAAAGCAGCTTGAACTGCAAATTCAGCGATGCCACTCGCTATCACGCACTCTTTGGGAAGAGCCATCCGTGAGGGACCTTGTCCAACCCATAACAACTCGGAGGTATGTCAATGTGCTCGCCCTCCTTTGATGGATCCCCGCCGCGCGACGACCAGCCTTTGGCAATGATAGCGCGAACACCAGCTATGCTGATCAGCCAGGTCTTGTTGGTATGGGACGCACCCTTTTCGACACCTTTGATGATGCTCTTGGTCATCGCATTCGGCCGAGGTACCACGATAGACCCGAAGCCCTAACGTTAGCGAGTCCATAAGTGGGACTTACGATGTAGACGATCGGCTTCCCATCCTCTTTAGCCTTTGCCATCCACTCTTCGAGATCCTTGGGCGGTGTCCACTCCATGTCGCTGTTCTCGAGGTTCCAGTACCCGGTAATATTGATGTCGTCGTGCCAATCTAGAGGCTTCGGTACCACTGCCGAGCTGAAATTGTATAGGAATGGGACTTTGGATATGCTAAGCGCGGACATGTCGGTAGACTTCAGACCGAGATGTTGCTTGCGCCATCTGTTGATCTGGCCAGATGTCGCCTTCCAGATGATGTTGTCGAACAGCACGTAAGTGGAGTAGTTGAAGCTCGGTCCCATCTCGAAAGCTGGCACCATGAAGGCTTGCGGGTACGCGGTCGTACGGGTCCATGGCATGGTGAATGCTCGGAAATAAGGGATGCTAAGCGCTTCAGCGATATGGATACCGGACATGGTCGATGGACTCTCGATGAGGACATCGGCGTCCTTGCATGCGGTCCATGAATCGAGCAGGACTGACATCAGCTACGAGCGATTGTGATAACTCACGGTCATCCAGCCACTGACGGAAGGATCCAAGAGACGATTTGAAGAAACCAGGAGAAAACATCTCAAACTCAGCTCGGCATCCTACACATGACTTACCTTATGCTCCGTACTGAGTCTCATCAGAGCTGTCGGGTCTCCTCCCGCCTGTCGATGCTCCATCCCATAGCCCTCGATCCACCCCTTGAATTCGTCTGACATCAGCGTGAATCGGACCGTGGGCTCACCATGAGTGACGATGGTCACATTATGGCCATCCTGCATTAGTCGGAGCCCCAACGCGATGTACGGCTGGATGTCTCCTCTCGAGCCGATGGTAAGGCAGGTAAAGTGGCGAGGAGTGAGACGAGTCGTCGCCATCCATGGCTTATTCGCTACGAACGGCATGAAGCCAAGAGCTTCGTCGGGAAAAGCTCGAGGGTGAAATAGTGCGTCCTTTGGTGGCGCCAGGATATCCGCGGCATGGAATTTTGAAGCCACTCCGAAGCCTTCGGCTACGGGTGCCTTGAGAAGACTTTCGTAAGTGCCAGGGCTAGGACCCGGACTTGTGGTCACCGAACTCTCGCTTTGAGTGCGACTTTGAAAGGTGGGCGGAGATGTCATAGCCCCTGGACTGAGGGGCGAAGTGGGATTGCAGAGAGCATTGATACGAGCGATCACCTAATGTCAGCCTTGCTCGATGTATCAACTCACCTCATCTCTCGCCCTTTTCTGCCAGAACTCGAAGCGCAGATCGTGATGTCCTCGAATTTGCATTGACATGCTATGAAATGCGGTCCGAATCCCGGGACTTTCGCATGCCCCTTTGATGTCGCTGCATAGGAAGCGGTACTGTCGTCAGCGGGGTCTACCATAGTAGCTCACCTTTACGTCTGCACCAACCGTGGCTCTGCGCCAGAAACAGATGTATTTCTCGGTAAGGATAATATGACCTCTTGCTGGAACGAGACCTTGCGAAACATAACATCGCTTGACTGGGCGTCAGCGAGTTCTAAACCCCGCACTCACGCCAAATGCCCTCATCCTCCTTGAGCCCGAACATTTTCGCTGCCATGGAGGCCTTCTCCGATTTTTGCAGTTCTTCTTTTATTCCCGGACCAGAATCATCATCCTCCCCTTCGTCTGAGCTCGCCGCCGTTGTCCGCCTTGATATTCCGCCCTGTATATCCGTATCCTCATCCGTCGCAAGACAGTCATATCCCGCAACCTCGAGCGACATCTTCGGCCTCTTCACTCCAGGAAGATAACTTCGTTGTATGGCTGAGGCTACGGCAGCCCCAAGGGCTTCGGCGAACCAGGATTGTTCGTTCAGGACCGCGACGTTAAAAGAGAACAAGTCGCGACCTTCTGCACCTGGCTCGTACGTCATAGGATCGTCCTGCAGGCCCAGATGAGGTGAGAAGGCAGCGTCGATCCACGCGGTCGATTCCCGATGAAGCGGTTTCCGTGACTCGTCGCACGGTGACGTTTTGGGGATCTCCTTCAGCGGATCTGTCTTCGACTTCCCGAACGGCAGATTGAGCGAAAATGCCCGATCAGGCTTGCCTTCCGGGGACATGTCGCGACTCCGCTGCCCGGCTTTGAGAAAGGGGATGTTGTCCATGAAGGAAAACGCGCGCTGGGGGCCGTCGAAACCAGTGGCAGTTCTGGCGAGATTCGTCGCATTTGCCGGTTTGCTCGATCGTTGTTGTTTAAGCCCGTCTTCGCCCGTGGAATCTCCGGCCTCGATATTCTCTGGATGCCATACAGCCTTTTCAAAGTCATCGGACTCGATGTCGAGCCCCACCAGCGTCGCAAAGGTATGATAATCGTGGACGCCTTTGATCGTGACCCTGTCAAGAGGGACGCAGCATCGCATCATCGTCCATTCCTCCCTGTCGGACGGACCGTCTTCGGGATACGCCCCACGACGGATAGCTTCCTGCTGTCGCCAGTGTATTCGTGCGTGACGGAAGAGGGCACCTTCAAACGATTTTCGCCATTGCGAAGCGGATTGCTTCCGTCAGCAACGTCAGGGATGTGAGCTCACCTCTGTGTCAACGGTAAAGTGACTCTGACGCAAACCATCCGGGGTCTCGTATGTGAGGTGAAACTCGCAAGGGTGCTGATCGTCCAATGGCTCCAGCCGGCGGATAGAGGATACTGACGTTTAGCAAATCCTCCAACCGCGGACTCACGAAGAAGACTGCGCAGTGGCCTGACCCTACCAGCATCATCTCCGCTCGGATAAGATGTGACCATCTCAGCGCTGAGCTCCATCCATACCCTTCGCATCGGCTTCAGCGCACCTGGACGATGCACGGTGACCGGTCCAGCATGTAATACATGTGACTGATGGTAGGCGGAGGCTGTTGCCGCGTCATTGGCTTGACCATCGGCCTGACCGCGATGTTGAGCATCTGCTTGAACAAAGGCGGAGTCTGGGGGAAGGACGGCATGGAAGAGGATTCTGTGCGTGGTAAGGTGGAGATTGCCCTGGCGTCAGCGGAGTTTGTCGTGCGACATACAATCATCATGATGCCCCTGACGTCAGCCCAAGCCGGTCACACCCACTCACTTGAACAAGCTGCCCTTGGCCTCTGCTAGCATGCGCTCTGGCTCAGAGCCCTCCATAAGTCCTGCAATATCGCCAAACTCCGCCACGACCGCCTGCAGCTTCTCTTCGTCAGAAATCTTCCTGTCTTGCAGTATGTCCTCGTATTTGCCCTCCTCTTCACTCAATTTGCTCGGCGAAGTAATATCGGTCACTGGGGTCGAGGCGCCTGATGAAGGCGGGATAGAAGGAAGCGTTTCCGCATCTGATGGGGGAGTATCAAGCTCGGGATGTTCTGGCTCTTCCTGCGGAGGCACAGCGTTGATGTGTAGATGAGGAAGTTGAGGACGCTTCTTCTTTGCTGGGACTTTCCCCTTCCTCGGATAGCCATCCTGCGAAACGAGAGGGGAGAGATTGCTCATGGAAAGTGCTACAAACGGCTCAGCCTTGAACATTACGGTTCGACCCGTCTCACCTGCAAATCTCGAGCTCAGTACCTCACTCTGAGATATCGTCCGGCCGACGGTCTCGTCCATCCAGCTCTGCATCGTCTCTTGCTTCCCATCTCCATCGTGGCCGATAGTGCTGTTCTGACGTACTGTCGTGGAGGACTCTGCTCTGGGAAGAGCATTGGAAGTGGATTTTGGATTGATTGCCGAATGACGGCTAGGGATCACCAATCCGCTCTCCTCATCCTCATCACTGCCCACGTCACTAGACGTCATATCCGCGTCATTGCCTCCCGCCGCGAGCGCTTTCATCATCCCAAACAGCTCACACGATGAAGCCGTCTTGGACCGACATGCACTCGTAATTCCAATATGTCGCTCGGCTGGTGCGGTCTTTAGCTTCTCAGAATTTTCAAAGATGATCGGTGTGGAGGAGCTGGAAGTGACTGGAGGATCTTGCGACTGGGCTGGAGGTGTCGAAGAGGGAGTGGGAGAGAAAGGGGAGAGCATATTGGTGATCTTCTGGGTCAACGCGGTCATGTTGAAGAATTCGGTTGTGAGATCCGGCCTCGGGTTAGATTGAATGCAAGAAGCGGGACAGCGACTCAGCTGTAACGCCCATCCCAGGCCGAAGGAGACGCAGCTTGAGGCTGGTCAAATCTGGACCGAGGCGGCGTACTCAAATCGGGCAACGGTTTACGTAATCCACGTGGCCTGAATTGGTACCTGAACACCTGAAACTAAATTCCTGTTGAGCGGTTGGCTTGGTCTACTTTTCTGCTTCCGTATGCAATTGGTCTCTGTATGGTGCTAGCTGGTACTTAGCGATCTCAGAGCGATCGCTGCTTGTATAAGGATCGGACCTCTCTAGGCCCTATCCAAGATCCTCTTTGCTTCGCCTCGCACACCTGTCCCGGCCGGTCCGCCCAATTTACAACTGGTTATTCGCCGCTTCCTTCAAGCTATGTTTGTCCAATCTTGCCTGTTGATTCATGTCATTCTCCCTTTCTTGGATCTTTGAGAGAAGTTGTGCATCTTGCCATACATAATCCGAGGGGTCTCATAAGGGAGCGATGATAGACGAAGATTTCGCGTCGGAAACGGTTCTGAGGACGTAGTCGTCCCCGTTCTGGGTGATATACCTATTGGGAGTCAGCGATGTGATCCTCTGCGCAGCTGAATTAGGCTCACCTTACCCAAGGCAACCGCAGGAAATGTTAGACAACCATCCGAAGGGACACAGAAAAAGCTTACTGCTTGGTACCCGGACTTTTCCACGACTTTGAGGTAACGTACCTGGATGCCAGAGACGGTGAAATAGGGGATCTCAAACTTCACGGATATCGGAGCACGCTTATCGAGTTCCTCTGCGCGATCAGCGGAGCGACTCCTCGCACGTACCATTTCGAACACTCGGGAGACCAAAGTGAGCCCGCATGAGGTAATCCCGACCTCCACCGAGCTGCTTGATCTTCCATACGAATGCTGACTTTTCAGGTGCGTACACGACGGAGCCGACCGATGCCTATCAGTCAGCCGGGTCAGGTGCACGGACTCACCCTGAACTTTGGACTGTCCGCATCATCGGGCACTGGGACATATATCTCCACGTTGTTCGCTGTGGATCGCCGTTTGAATTGTCCTCGTACTTTGACCATGAACTCGACGCGGGATCCTCGGTGGCTCTCGACACTCGCTTCTACCCAGACGAGAGGTTTCACGGGTGTGGACAGGCGATAAGACATGAGCTCGAACTCGCCGTCAGGGGGAACGAAGGAGATGGTCCGGTCGTTCTCGAATCGGGAGAGGCGGACACATTGGTGGAACTTGACATCCTCCATCTCGATGGATTTGCCGCGAGCAGCTGATGATCAGCAATGTTCATGATATGCACACACCTCTTCCTGTTGTCTCGAACATGACTTTGTCGTTCAGGCCCAATCGCAGTTCCGGCATACCGGAAAGGTAGCATTTCATTTTCACCGCGCCGAGGATCTCTGAGCGAATGACATTGCCCGACGCGTTCACCTGGCTTCAGCAAGGCCTATAAGTCCACTCACCAAGAGGTTGACGCTTTCCACCACGTCCAAGAACACCTCGTTCTTCCGATATCGGATGCCCTCTGATCGCCAAGAAACCGCATTTGTGACCGCCATAGGTGGTCGAACCTGCACTTCCAGCTTGTGACTCTCCTGCGTGATATATCTGCCGTCAGCGAGATAGTTGCAGGCACTCACTCCTGTAGAATCTTGCTTTCTGTCGTCTGGGGGTATCCGAAATCCATCATCTCGTCCAGCAGCTCATATATGATCACGAAATTGTCTCGTATCGACTCCTCCTCCAGCTCTTTGAAGTACTCGGTGAGGACGGAACATAGTCGGTGAAGGAAGAAGATGATCTCTGCGGCATTGGAGTTCCGTTTGGAAAGGGCAAGGACTGGCGTCAGCGGGGCAAGAAAGTAGTCGCTTACGATAGAGGTTGTTATGTCGAATGTGCATATAGTTGATGCCTTCATCAGAGAAGCATGGTGTGACCTGTACATTCTCCTCCTCCATATCGAGGACGAGGGGTAGGAACCGCTCGATGTAGGAAGGTGGGACATCGTCGCGATACGAGCGTTGGATCAGGGACTAGGCATATCAGCGGGGCTCGGAGACGTCTGATTCTCGTACCTTGCCCTTCACGTCAAGGATGGCGACTGCGTGGTCAGCGGAGCCGCTTTGCAGGACTCACCTAGACTCGCCATGACGATTCCGAGAAGCAGCTGAGGGGACAATCTGTAGCTCTATCAGGTTACCGAAGTTCAAATCTCGAAGTCAAACACGTGGCGAAGACAATTCGCCAACGCGTCCGCTTGCAAATGCTCGCTGGATTTCGTTACGCTGACACCCTTCGTCGTACCCCAAATCTCGAGTGCTGTCCAGACCGATATCACGCGCAGCAGATTCGACTCTATAGAAACGACCCATATGTCTCACGTACAGGAGGTAATCCAAATTGAAGGGTTCCATTCAGCTGCTCACGCTCTCAGGCCACCGAAGACGACCTCGCCCCGACCCAGACTGAGGGGTATAAGGTAAGCACAAAGCGCTTCTTAGCTATTATCTCTAGGTCGGCCAAATCAAAACAGTAGCCGAACTTGCGGCTCTTGATCAAGTAGGTCGCTGGTCCGAGCTGTCTGACCTTTCAGGAAGACGAATCGCTCCAACGATGGAAGCAATCCCTCGGTCTTGGTGCGAACGCCAGCAGTGGGTCCAAGAAGGTAGGTAGAATAAGATCATCACCGCTGACAATAGGTTGTCCTGAAAACCCTCTTCCTGAGCTCTCCGACTCTTGCCAAGGCCATTTCCATCGACCTGACCCAATCGGCCGCCGAACTCGCCAAGCTCAAAAAAGATTTGATGACCATCAAAGAGGGGGTCGAGTACTCTGTCGGGATCACCTTTGTGTGAGCATATAAGTATGACAGAGCTAACGACAGGGCTGAGGGTGAGATCGTCTCCGGATTGAAATACCTGCAGGTCGTCAAACGGGCTGGGGTCAAAGGTGAGCTCCGGGTTGTGATTTCGCTGATTGGCAGTCGACAAGACGGAAGCGATGCTGGGGTCGTATGGGCCACAACGAGAGGCGTATACCAAGATTGTGAGCCAGCACGAATGACTCGCTGACCCTAGTTCGCATCCGAAGAATCACCCTCGGGGATGCTCGCGAGGTCCGGCTCATACGCCGTCAGGTCGAGAGTGGTCGATGACGATCAGCATGTCTGGCTGGACTTCGAGTGGGGTAAGTCAATGACTTCGCCTGGGCTGACGACAGGATTTAAACTCGCGAAGGAATGGTAATGGCATTGTGTGAAGTGACGATATGATGATATGATATATCGCTAAGAGTACTACTCTCGTCGCCTGTTTGCCCGATTCTCTGTCTCCTGACCGATTACAAAGGCGGGCATTGCTCCTTGCGCTTACGAAAAGGTCCTCATCGCTCGCCCTCATCACGAGACCATTGCATCAGGGCGCATGGATCTTGTGGCAGGAGAAGGAGTTTGGGGGAGAGGGAGTTAAGGGCGAGGAGGAGAGGGCGATAAAGCCGCAGGAGGACCGGGAATGAAGATGGAAAGGGATGAACAGGGGGAGGAGGAAAGGAAAGGGGCAACACCCTTGTTCCCTCGCCGCAAGTCGCGTCCTTTGTACCGCTCCACTTGTATGCGAGGGTTGTCGACCTGGTCCATTCCCTCGTCGTCGCAATGTGAGAGTATATTAAGCCAACGGACCAACGCCTCCGGCCAGACTGTGAGCGCAAGATCCGCCACAAAGACATTCGGCCGCCACGAGGCGCAGTCCCATGTTTGCCTTTCGGTGAATTGATCGAATCCCGGTGGCTCGTACCAGACCGAGCTTATAGCGTGATGATGCTCATCTCTCCGCCAACCCTTCGACGCGTTTACATTCCTCCTCGTGCAATCCCATCAACACCATGTCGTCGGGCGACATCAGGCGGAAATTGGTCATCGTAGGTGAGTATTCCTTCTCTGTAATCGATCAATTCGTTGACGAGTATAGGCGACGGTGCCTGCGGAAAGACATGTCTGTGAGTCGTCGGGCATAGCTTGCTGTATATCCAGCTGACACGCCCAGCCTCATCGTCTTCAGCAAGGGCATGTTCCCCGAGGTGAATCGTCGCGCTTGAAAACTCGCTGACGTCCTGATAGGTCTATGTCCCTACGGTGTTTGAGAATTACGTCGCCGATGTTGAGGTGGATGGGAAGAAGGTCGAGCTAGCATTGTGGGATACTGCTGGACAGGTCGGCTCTCTCTCACTTTCATGTAGGCCCTACTGACTCCAGCAGGAAGACTACGAGTGCGTAGAGCAAAGCGGTGGACCTCCGAGACTAACGCGCTTTTAGTCGACTTCGCCCGCTGTCATATCCAGATTCCCACGTCATTCTCATCTGCTTCGCCATCGACTCGCCAGATTCACTCGACAACGTACAAGAAAAGGTGCGTAAAAGCTCAACATCTCCCCTGTCATTGCTACCATGACCTCAAAGTTTTGCCATTGCCTCGCTCTGCTTGAGCACCCCGCTGACATCGTTTCTCGCGCTTCCAGTGGATCTCCGAAGTCCTCCACTTCTGCCAGGGTCTCCCGATTATTCTCGTCGCGTGCAAGAAGGATCTCCGAGACGACCCAAAGACGCAGCAAGACCTCGGTCGGATGACTCAGCGACCCGTGTCGCGGGCGGAAGGTCTTGCGGTGGCGCAGAAGATTGGCGCACAGGGTTACGTCGAGTGCAGTGCCAAGACGGGAGAGGGAGTCAGAGAGGTTTTCCAGACGGCTACGAGGCATGCGTTGATGGTGAGCCATGATTCTCGAGCCTCTGTGCCCGCTGACGCTTCGCAGAGCAAAAAGTCGAACCGCTCGAAACGCAACAAGGGTCCTTGTGTGGTGCTTTAGAGTTGTACATCTGCTGATATCGTGTGATGAGTGACGATGTAAACATGCATGACCCGGTATAACTACTGTCTAGAATTCCGACCCCTCGATCTGCTTATCAGCTGGGCCGACACGATTACTCACGTTGAATGTCGAGGCGTACTTCATGTACCCCTGCATGATCTCGAAGATGCCGACAGGTAGATTCTGCGATCAGTGCCATAGGCGATAGGTTCACTCACCATGCTGAGCAGGGTATATTGGATCTTTGCGTGGCCGTGGATCATTCCGAGTTTGTAAAGATAGTGTGCAATCATCGAGGGGTACGCCGCGTCCATGTACCACCTGGCGTCAGGGGAATCAATGGCATCAGACTCACCTGTGATGATATGTGGTGAGACGTATTGCCGCATTGAGTGTCCGTTGTAGATCCCCTTCTGTCGCGTACATATCGAGCAATTTGAGCAATGCTTTGGCACTGAATTTCGCGTCGAGACACCGTTGGAACGCATCCTTCGCCTCCTCTTTGTGATGTAATCGCAGCGCTAGATCCCCCAGGATCTCCCACTGATGGTCAGCCAGGTCACACGCCAATCCCTCACCTCCGTCCCTGTTTTCCGATATGACATGTGTTGCGTCTTGAAATGCGATATTTCCGCCCGCCATATTGTATACACCCGTAGATCCTCGTAAAGTACCCTGGCATAAGCCTAGTCGAACCGCCAACTCACAAAAACAGATTGTCTGACGTCAGCACAGTCGAGGTTGAGACGTACCTAGCCACCGTTCACAGAGCCGCTTGTTCGAAAAAGCCGAAAGCGATTCCTCCCCGTTCAATCCCAGAGGTGATCCCGGCTCTTCGCTGGATTGAGCGGTTTCCGGCTTTTCCAATTTCACCTCGACGTGGTGACCATTGGGTTCTCGTGTCGACTCGCTGGATATCCGGATGGTGGGGATCTCGGACGGGGTCAAGGGAGGAGATCGGAGAGCGGCGGTGGAGGCGTCATCATCGGCGTGACCATTGGCTTCTCCGTCCACGCTTTCGGAAGCTGTGTTCTTCTGAAGTCGATACTCTTCTTCCATGACGAAGACCTGGGATCGGGTCTTGAGCAGCTCATCCCATCCAATCTTGGACACGAGGAGAGTAAGGAGGGCGTATGCTTTCGCAAAGGTACCGCGCAGTCCTGGAGCAGGAAGGCGAATCAGGGCGACGTCGGCCTGGAGTAAGCCTGGTCCCACGCACTGACCCACCTCATTATCCCTAGCCGATTCCTCGTCCAGGATATTAGATTCCGCGATGAACTTCTTCACCGGAAGATGCGTTCTGGCTGGTGTCGGCATACGATGCAGATCCCGCTCATTGAAGGTGAACATCGGACATGAATTTAGCGTAAGGAGCGCAGCATCGAATTGCCCCAATTCGATATATGTCTCTGTGAGCTTCGCCCAGGTCACAAATTCGCTTGGCGCCGAATTGACCGCCTGTTGGGCCACGCGTTTGGCCCAATTCGCTTTGCCTTTGGAGGCGAGGAAGTCACATTGAGCGTGGAGGATGGGGTGCGATTGAGGATTGGCTTCTAAGGCGGAGTGCATGATCTTCACCGCTCGGATCTCCTCGTCTGACGTCAGCGGGTTCAACGGCGACACTCACTCATCCCAATATAGGACCTCGCGAGCAGCGCCGCAACCTCCGGCTCCTTCGCCGCCATCCGCTCAAACAGGTTCGCGGCGCGGTCGAGGCGGAAGGAATCGGCAAAGTATTTCATCACGGCGGCCGTGAGGTGATTCGTGACGACGGTGGCTACTTGTATCTCGGGGTCGGAGCCGAGTTGCCAGCCTGGCGTCAGACAAACTCAAGTATAGATCACTCACCTCGCAGGAATAGTGCTTCTGCGGCTTTCAAGAAACGTATCTCCGCTTCTGCGGTGGTGATGGGATCGAGCTTCCGGTATCCTGCTAATCGGTACGATGCGTCGTCGGCGTAACGGATTGCTCGAAGCAGCGCCGACATGTACGTTTCTTGCCATAGATCGGGTGTCGCCTCGTGCCTGCCGTCAGCCCTGCCTTCACGATTGCCTCACTTTTCCCCTCTCAAGTCCACCACGTGAGAGTTAACACCACCAGGGATAGCCGCTTCCACCCGCATGTCCACTCTCGAGAACGCATTGAAGCAACAGTAGGTCCCGCTCCGTACTCTCCACCCGTTTCCTTTGCCGAACCATGCTGGGGACTCTTCCACCGAGAATTGAAGGGAGTTGAGATAGGCTGCGAGTGAGGCGGATGAGGAGGCTTCCACTCCGGAGCTAGAGTCAGCAGTGTCTCCCATCAAATTCACCAATAGTGATAAGATCCAAGCTTCCGTCAGTAGAGTCCCTATTACCTTCACTTACATCTCGTTGCGAGGCCTTTGAGCCGCTAGATTTGATCACATGACAAAGGTCGGGAGGGCCGAGTTCGCGAAAGGTGGCTTTCTATCAGCGGTGTGTCTCCAGCTCGACCCACCTAGAGTTTCGGTGCGAGCGGTGACGGATTCTCCGATGTTGAACTGCCCTCAGCTCTGCCGGGCCCAGTGAGACCCACCTCTACGAATTCCGGTATGTCCTTGAACAGCTCCGACATGGTCGAGCCGAAAACAAGAGAGAAAGTTGAACAAAGACGCGTTACAGCGTTGGTCCTAAATTCATCATTCTTCTCATCTACACATGTCCAGAAACGGCCCTAATGGGCATGTACAAGTGAGAGCTATCCGTCTGACCGAGCTGATGCATAGGAACCTCTGCAGTCCCCGGGCGCTGGACCATCACGACGATCAGAGGATGAGGACAGGGAGCTCTGTAAGTGGCTTCAAAGGATTCGCTGATATCAGTCCTTCGCCGGCGGAATGACTACATTGAGCTGGACCAATCTGTTGAGGTAAGAGCCTATCATTGTAAAGGTTGACGATCAGTCGAGTACCGAGCTTCTCACCTCCCTTGCGTCATACCTTTCGACATTCCAGAATGACCTCTCGGCGGTGTCCGGTCAGATCTCCGACCTCCAACGGCGAAGTGCCGATATCGAAGGGCAGCTCAAGGGGCGAAGGGTGAGACCGTGATGTGGATGCGCTGATGACAGACTATCCTTCCGCCACTGAATGCTCTTCTTGCCGATATTACCCTTCCCCCGGCGCTTGTCCTGACTCTACGAGACACCCAACCCGCTCAAAATCCCGACCTCTGGCTCGACGCCATAGTCCGACTCGAGGACAAGGTCGCAGCTATCAAAGCTCGAGGCAAGGTCAGAGCGGCTCACGAGATGGACAATATCGTGGAGGCATTACGGGTCAAAGCGTTGACACAGCTTCCCCCTTTTCTACTTTCCCTCATACGACCGCTCAAATCCGCATCCACCGGTCTATCCACCAACCTCGCGGTGCTTCAGACCTCCCTCTTACTGAAATATCAACGCTTTTACGCTTTCCTCCTTCGTCAAAGCCCGCGACTTGCCAAACAAGTGGAGAGGGGCTACGTGAATGCGGCAAGGGCATACTACGAAACGGGAATGCGCCGGTACTCGAGAGCGCTCGGGCAGATCAGATTGCGTACTGTGGAGAGATCCGAACTCATCGGCAACGTCTCTTCGGAAGCGGCTCATGCCGTACTGAGCAAAACACCGACCGGAGTGAAGCAGGCATATGATCGGTTGAGGTATTCGGAGCTCGATGTCGAGGGGGAAGGAGGGGTTGTTCTAGCTTACATGGCAGATGACAAGGAATATGTGAGTGGTGCCTGTAGGCGAGGCTGACGATAGTCAACTCCGATAGAGGCGCTGTTCCGATCGCTCAGCTTGGTGCTGCTCGATAATGCATCGGCAGAATTCACGTTTATCGTTCGGTTCTTCGCACGAGCAACTTCCTGGGAAAGCGAAACGATGCGGACACGTGAAGGTACACCTATTGAAGCGAGTGACACCATGTCCGAGGTTGGAAGAAGTCGAACGGGTTTCACGGAGATCACCGAAGGCACGAAAGATGCCGAGCGGATATGGCATGAGGTATTCGATCCTGCGCTCGACTCTTGCTCTTCGTTCTTCACATCGGTCATTAACCCGCCGCCTCCTGCGGTACCGCTCCTTACGCTCATCCGACTCAATGATCGCGTCCTGGCCACTGCCAATGCCCGAGGCGCGATACCGCTGATCGGATACCTGCAAGGGTGGAAGCTGGCCATGTGGCCGGTGTACAACAAGGAGATGGATGCGCACGTACAGTCGCTGAAGCTGTTGGCGGATCAGGCGGAAGGCAAGGGATTCAGCGGGCTCGTCAAGGGGGTCAAGGACGGAGCCGTTAGCCAGGTTGCGAATCGATACGCCGCCCTGTTCACGTGCGTCACGGCCCTGAGCGGAGAAGCGGAGGAAGCGATGATCTTCTCAAGGTGGGCAACCTCTCTCGATTGAGCTGATTTCAGCATGACCCGTCTCCGCCCGGAGCTCGTACGACTTGCGCAAGCCCAAGCCAACAAGATCAAAGCCCCGCCCCAACGTCACTCCTTCCTCTCGTCCATCTACGAGATCATCATGCACGAGCTCGTCTCCGGGCCGGGCCGGACGACTCATCCGAGATTGCAGAGCGAGCTGTCCTTCTTCCGAACGAGAGAGGAGGAAGCGAGAAGGAGGATATCGGTTTAAATGCATCACTTCTCCTCGTCATCATCCTCCGCGTCGTCACCCTCGTCCCCATCATCGCCTTCATCTCCATAGTCGCCCTCATCATCTGTCGATTAGCCGAGTCAGGCGAATGAGACTCACCATCTGGAGACTCTGGGTTCGCATCTTTGTCCTCATCCTCGTCTTCCTCATCGGCCTCCTTCGGGTCCATCCCAGCGGCCTTCCACGCTGCAGGCTGAGATCAGGCCATGATCTCACACGCAGTCTTACATCTGTGTAGTCGACCTTCTTCCTCTTCCTTGGGCCGTCGACAATCAGGTCCTCCGGGTCTTCCTCCGGGTCCCGCTCAGCTTCAGCAGCGGTCTCCTGCTCGTCCGTCGTGGTTTTCCCTTTCCCCTGATCGGCAATCTCGGGTCTGACATCAGCGGGAGCTAAGCAGCTTTACTTACTCAGCCTTGCGCTTATCCCTGGCTTCAGCAGTCTTGGCCGTCTCCTTGGCTGCAGTTCCGTTTGCTTCTTTGGTCACCTCTACCTCATCGCTCGGTGGCACGAACTCGGCATCGGGCGCGGCAGCTAGCTCAGTGGTGGACATGGTAATCCTTTTATGGGTTTCGGTGGATTGGAATTAAGAGAAAGAGAAGGGAAGAAGAGGACGAGGAAAGAGACAAGACGCGTAGAGGGCGGAGAATCGCGGTATTAGCTGGTGTGGTTGATTTTGGGGGAACCTCCACTTGGTGAAATAGATGACGTAAGCCGGACAAGACATGTGTCTTCATTACAAGAGGATCGTTGTGTCAGCCTCTCCATTGGGGACAACCCGCTCAAGGAGAAGCATGATAGAGGTGCGCTAGCTAGGGCGATTGACTTGGTGTCGAAGGCGCTCGGTGAGTACATGACGAGTCCATACGATCGGGTGGAACGCCTACAGGGTTAGAAGTGTTCCGTCGCGGATGGACTTACGAAGCCGCTGGAGGTTCAAGGCAAACACTCACTCGCACCGAATGGTATTTGACAGTCGTTCTTCTTCATCTCATCGTCCTTTCATGCGTCCAAAATGATACCCTTTCTTCTCGCGATTTTCCTCTTAGGCCTTGAGTCGAATGCTCACCCTCATCCCCATCACAGTCGTCACACCTTGACCTCTCGCTCTTTACCATCCGGCTGGTCGACCTACGTTACGAAAGGAAACGACGGAGGTGGCTGCGATGTCGATTCTTCCACCCTGTCTTCTCCCAACGGAACTTTCCCTCTCAGGCGGTCTAACCATCTCTCAATGCCTTAGCTCGTGCCAGGCGAAAGGCTATATATACCTCACCGGGGTAGAGTACACTTCACAATGCTACGTACGTCCGTGCTCATTTACATGGCTGACTCCAGTGCGCTTCCACCCTCCCCACAGTTTCAACGAGCGCGCTTTCCTCCGACTGCTCTTTCCAATGCATCGGATCCTCCGAAAAATGCGGCGGTACATGGCAGATGAATATGTACTCCGTTACCGCACCTCCCACGACTACGGCTCCTACCTCGACTCCAATACCTTCTCCGAGTCCGGCAGTCTCCGCCTATACGTATCAAGGATGCGTGAAAGATGGCGGTGCCCGCGCCCTTACCGGGTACTTCTACAGTGACGGGGCGATGACGGTGGCCAAATGCGCGTCCACGTGTTCGGCCACAGGCTTCAGTCTCGCCGGGCTAGAAGTGTGAGTCACTGTTGAGGCCTTGTGGCTGACGACAGTGCTCCCAATGCTTCTGCGGGAATGCCCTCATCAACAATCTCGGCAACTCCATGTCGTCCGATCAATGCGGAAATAAATGCAGTGACGGTAGTTTTCAATGCGGTGGCACCTGGACGTTGTCCCTATACAGCCTCCCGACTTGGACCTATGTCGGATGCACGCGAGACGCGCCCTCTCGACTCCTTGGCTACGAGGTCGACAGTAGCTCCACGGCCATTGCTACTTGTCTCGCGACTTGCATGGCCGCTGGGTACACCTTTGGCGGGGCGGAAAGTGGGAACCAGTGTTCTGTGGGAACTCGCTGAACGTGGGCTCGAAGATCGACGAAGGCAATTGCGGGTCACCATTTGCGGGCGGAGGAAGTGGGTGCGGGTGAGTGCCAGGTCCCGAATCCGGCTGATTTCAGGGGGTCATAGGCGGTATCCCTGTGGAAGCTGTCCACGTCGAATATTCCTGCGGTGATTACGACCGTCACGGCTACTGTGCACACCACCACGTCCCTTACTACGACCACCAAGACCTCTCCCACGTCGACAGCTCAGACCACCACGACCACCACGGCTCACACCACAAACATCACGATCGCTCACACTACTACATCCGCGACTACCCCTACTCCGGTGACCTCGATCGCCTCGAAGACTACTGCAACGACTGCCCCCGCTAGCACCACAGCAGGAGGCTGGAGATACCTTTACTGTGCTACCGACGAAAGCAACCGAGCACTCACCGGGACTTCGTTCTCCAGGCCGAACAAGACTGTCTTCTCCTGTCTCACGTTTTGCCAAGCTGGAGGATACTCGCTTGGCGGGGTTGAGGTGAGTCACTCCCGTCCGAAATCGCTGACGTCAGTATGGCAACGAATGCTACTGCGGGAATGCACCGCAGAACGGTCTTGGTACAAAGGCGTCTGAATCCGAATGCTCGACCTCATGCGCGGGGGATGCGGCGACAACACATTGCGGGTGAGTGACACGTTCCGACTTGGCTGACGGTAGTGGGGCATGGCGAATATCAATCTGGTCAGTGGTTGGGACTGTCGCTACGGCTACCAAGAGTGCGACTACTGCTGTGACGATGGTGTCGCCCACCACCGCAAGCACAACCATACCCGCTTCGACACTCGGTCCGACTCTGACTACTGCCTCGGTCGCTACCGTGACCAACACCGTCGCGTCCTCTGGAAACCCCAAATTCATCTGGGCACACCACATTGTCGGAAACACCTACCCCTATACGTATGATACTTGGTTGTCCGACATTCAGCTCGCCTCATCCAGCGGGATCGACAGTTTCGCCCTGAACATCGGGTACGATTCGTGGCAACCTGTAGCAGCGGGACTGGCTTTAAGGTGAGTCAAGCCGTCTGAGCATTTGCTGACCTCAGATGATGCTGAGCTTCGATATGTCTGTGTTCGGATGCGGCGACTACTCCAACGTCGGGCTCTTCCAATCGTATCTTTCGCGATATCTCAACCACAGTGCGGCGGCCAAGATCGGTGGCGAATTCTCCGTTACCACATTCTACGGCTCGGATTGCTCCTGGCCGGCGCTTCGGGTGACTCATATGGCCCGCCAGACAACCGAGGCTTTGTGGGTCTACCACCCTTGCGGAGCTGACGAGTAGACTTTCCGACAATTTCTGCGCTCAAGTCCATCTCGTTTCGAGCGCCACCGTGACTCTTTGTGCCGGGTCATGTACGAGTCACACCGATTCTCCTGGCATCAATCGCTTCTTCCAAACCCTCGTAGCCGGTCAAGGCATGAGTGTCCAGGTGGTTCGTAGTGGTCAGACGACCGTGAACCTTCAGCCTAGCTTCACGTTCAATGGTAACCCCCAGCGGTACAATTTCAGTGAGTCTACCTACCTGCAAAGGTGAAGCTGACGCCAGACTACCTCATCAAATCCTCATGACCACGATCTGCTAGCTAGCTCCTGCTGTCGCCATACTCGGGACATTATTTTGGGAAATTTGCATGAGTTGGACAATCTTTTCTGTCGGGTCATGACAAGTGGTGGACGCTTATCTTTGCTGGAAGATCTTGGGCGCACAGGCTTTTGCTATCGTTCTGTCTTGTTCAAGCATTTCTGGTCTTTCAGCTCAGGATGCAAATGTTGCTTCCCCTCTGTGGACACAGCGACTCAGCTGGTGACGGCGAGTAAAGCTTCACTTGCATTTAACGAGACGTGCACCGAGCCGCCGCAGCCGTATTTCGTTTGTCAGTACCAAAAGCTGGCGTCGAGGGCGGGAGGATGAGGTGTAGGTGCAATGCACTCACTTCTCATTCGTGAAGGGTCGTTCAAGCGGGCGGGCGGATCTGGTGCTACACCTCGAGCAGCACGGCGCTGAGCGTTGGACAGAGCTTTGGCAGCGGACGCAAGGCTTGTCAGGAAGGCGAGGAGAAGGACAAAAGAGCTGATGGCGAGCTTGGTGAAGGCGAGCATGATGGAAAGACGTGTCGAAAGAGGATGCGAGAAGAGTTGATCAGGATACTGTCCTCGACGTTGTGCATGATAGACGCATCTGCAATGTTTCAGCGGATTATAGTCCTGGAATCGAGCGAGTCAAGAACATCATCAGCCTTTGGAAGACTGGACGGTCATTTTTGGACAATCGAGATCAGGGCTGCCAACTCTAAAAACCTTAGTGCGCGATCATGTTGGGATTTGAGCTCTCGACGACCACCTGACCACCATATCGCATGCATATCGACACCGCGTTGGGCTTCCAAAAGTCATCTCTCTATTCTCCTTATCCCCGCTCGAGCTGAACTGTGGACTCAGATCCGGCGATACAACCAAGGCAAGGCGTTGGATCATGGCATGACCCGTCGAAAAACGATTGCTGGAGGCAAGTTCAGCAGCACATTCCCTGGCCTCGCCGCCACCCTCTCGTCATCGATGATGGACAAGATGTTTCTCAACGCGAATCCTGACTACAATGCAGAATTCAAGCCCCTCTCTGCTCCGCCGCTCCTCCACTCTTCGCCAGTCGTCAACGAAGACTTGATGAATCGCACGGTCAGTACGGACGTCCTAATGTCTCCGGAATCATCCGATTCACAACCACCGGAATCGTCACCGCCGACCAAGGCGAGTCGCAAGTCGATGTTGTCATCTTCGCTACCGGCTCATAGTTCGACTACTCTATCCTTAGCGATGAGGCGAATCCGACGATATTCCCTGCGCCGGAATGGGAGAAGTCGGAGCACATGAATGAATTCGAATTCCCACGACTGTATCATACCCTCATCTCTCCTCGTTTACCAGACAGCCTCGCCTTCATGGAAGCTTGTGAGGGATTCTCACCGGCCGTATCCTCAAACACAGATTTGTCGGCTTAAGCGATCGGTCAAGTCTGGAAAGGGATCTTACCCGCTACCCAGCCAGGCCGAGATGGAGAAATGGTGTGATGAAATTCACGATCGATCGCTACGGCTGATCAAGACCTGGCGGATCCCCAAAACGGGTGCCGATCCGGTAGAGTCCGAAGTTTGGTTGAATGATGCAGCGGGTAATGGGGTGAACGAGGCAATGGGATGGGGATGGGAGGGTTGGAAGTTCTGGTGGAAGCAGAGGGAGCTTCACGGGCTCATCATGGATGGAATCAGCACTCCCTTCTCGTACAGGCTGCTGGACGGCAGGCCAGGGTCGAGAAAGAGATGGGATGGGGCAAGGGAGGCGATTTACAGAGCGAAGGGGGCTGTGCCGAAAACACCGGCTTGAGCGGTTTCGGTTGACATCAGGCATGTAGCATAAGGAGCATCCAAATATGAAAGCATTTGGCTGATACTCCTGGCTCTTCTTGGTCTTGCTGGACACCGGCGGAGATGATCATCAAACGCTTCAGCCTACTGACAATTTAAATGAATCCCTTGTGATACGGACTTTTACCGGGGAGCGATGACGCAAAAGTCGAACGGATTTTATGCAGAATTTTAGATGGAACAATTCCGGAGCTGATCAAGGGGGGGAACCGCATCGAAAAGCCCCCATTTGAGCACATCAATATATGATGCAGGAAGAGAGTTCACCATCCGACCCCCTTCCCCTGATCCTGCAGAGTCATCTCAATCGGTCTTCCCACGCGTTTGAACATACCTCGGAATGCCTTCTCCCTCACCGACTCTGCTCGAGCAGCTGGAAGCTGCCGGTTGCAAGGTCGACGTCGACTCCTTCGACCCCGCTGTCGCTCAATCGATCCCTTTCACACCTCATGATGCCACCTCGAACCAGGCTCTGATCGGTCTACAAGTGTTCGACCCTACGCAGCACGAGGTAGTGGAGTCAACCGTGAGAGAGATGCCTGATGCTTCCCCGCATGAAGTCTTGACGGTCCTGGTGAGTCTTACATCATGCATGAACCCAGGGTCTGGCTTGGAAGGACAGTTTGCAGACTGATGCCTGACAACGCCTTCAGCACGCCAAATTCGCCAAGCTCCAGATCCCCAATATCTCGGGACGCGTCTTGGCGCAGACTTCTCCCAGCTATCCCAACGACAAGGAGAAGATCATCGAACACGCCCGGGCCTACGCGAAGGCATGCAACGCAGAGGGTATCACCAAGTACTTTTAATGACCCCCAGATCGTCACGGGCAACAGCTGATCATTTTGCAGCGAACGATTCTGTATCAAGATTCCGACAACCTCGGCCGGCGTCCAAGCTGCGGTTCAGCTCAAACAGGAGGGGATCGCCAGTCTGGGAACGGTCTTGTTCTCGCTACCGCAGGCAATCGCTGCTAGTCAGGCTGGGATGCATGCTATCAGTCCTTACTTCAACCGTAAGTCGTTCATTGATACCGAATCGCCGCTAGTCAATCGGGGCTGAATTATATCGCAGCCGTGATAGCGCACAGTGATGCATCATACTGGTCCGACGTGGAGGATCCTGTGACCCAACATCCAATGGCGAGCCGTATGGTCCACATCCGTCAAATGTACGACAGACTCGCCAAACAGACGGGTCGTCCTCAACCGCAGATCAAAGGAGCTGGGTGCGTCTTCGCATCATCGGAATGAAGAAGCCGAGTCTGACTTTGCCACAGCTATGTGACCGGACGCGAAGTCATGGCAGCGTACGAATTGGGGTGCGACCATGTCACTGTCCTTCCCGCATCCATCAAAGACCTGCTCTCCCACACCCAGATGCCATCCTACCGAACCGGCGAGCGTGACAACCGGATCTCCGATCTCGACAAACCTAACCTCGCTTATTCCGACTGGATAATACCGGAACCAACAGCTTCGGCGAGGAGATTGGCTCAGCTCGCCAAAGTTGATCCACTCGGACCGAAGATGCAGGCGGATCTCAAATTCGCCTCTACGCACATCGATTACCTTGCGGACGGCGTCCTTGATGAGATCATCGCCCAGGATGAGGTGACAAGGTTCAGGTTGGATGATGCTGTGGCAGCGTTCAAGGCGGCTGAGGAGAAGCTTTTCGCACATATCGCCAATGTCCGGACGTCGTTGGTATGATGAGCACATCTGTGATTCGTTTTTGTCTTGTCGCTCGAATTTCTCTCTTTGACTCCGAAGTCAGCTAGCTAGCTCCTGAGATCCAGTCGCGCATCCGAAGATATACGGGCGCTTTAGCTTCACCGCGTACTACATGTCAAAGTGACAGCTTGAGTCTCTCACGAATCGACCCGCAGTGCTCCTACCGTCTGATTTTTTGGAGGACTCGAAGGCTCCAACACTTCCATGCTACACAAGGCCATGATTGCACCATTCTCACCTGCCACCAAGACACTATCAGCCGGTCCGCGGGATCAGGTTCATCTGAGCGGGGTTATATTTTCCGGATCCGCGAGCGAATTTCTGGCGCCCTCGGTGCCGAGGTTCCGGTGCCTGGGTCCGGTAGATGCCGATCGGCCGGCACCGCTACTTGTAGGTCCCTCTCTTTGTCAACAGAAAGGAAAGGGACGTTGAGATAAGCCATGCTGCGTCAGCCTCCACTGGTGGCTACGTCCTCTGGCCTGTAGAACGTTCTGGTTTACGTCATCCCCCCGACCTGGGCTCCTTTGGCAGGCAGAAGACCCCTAGCCCGAACGTCTCCGACGGCGAGGCGGATTCAGTCAGCTTCCCTTTGTGCGTGTAGAACTGTTCGATAAGAGGAGCGTCTTGTAATTGTGTTCTTAGCTTCTTCACATCACTCGTATCGCTCTCACTGAATTATCTTCCTTTGGCCACTTCACAGGAGTCTGACTCGATCACACCGAATTTGGTCGTTTCAGTAATGCGCCCGAGATCAACAACCTCCGGTTCCCTTTCCTACGTCACCACTTTCTCCTCTCCACCCTCTTCTGCCTCTCATTTCCCATCCTCGCGGATGCTGCTCCGTCACCTCTCGACGCCTTAAATCCTCTCTATCATAACGCTCGTGCACGCAGTCACGATACTTCGACCTCGAGCTCGCAAGGGCATACGCATACCAACGACTCCTCCACTCAGGACGCCTCCAAGCGCCTCCCCCCAGATCCCCATTGGCATGACTTTCACGCTGCGCCGAAAGTCAAGCTCGATGACGAAAGCATTCACCTCATACACCATTTCCCTCCATCGTATCTCGCCGTAGACTTCAGACTGGATAACGATTCAGCGATCTTCGGTGAGGAGTTTGATGAGGCGTGGGATCCGGATGCGGCGCAGGGACACGCGCGCTTGATGGCGGTACATGCGCTAGGCATGGTTCTGGGGTACTTCGGGGCTCTCCCGATAGGCTTACATAGGTGTCCGCATGGGTATCGAGCTTGCTGACACATCGTGCAGCCCTCGCACTTCGAGCGGCTGACCACCCGTCGCACTACCTCGCCAACGCTGCTTTCCTCGGTCTCGCAGTCGTCGGATGGCTCGCAGGAGTCGCGTACAAAGTGGCCACCCCGGACAGGTAGGCTCGTTCCCTGTTGCTGGATTCTTCTGACATCATACAGGTACGAAGGCGCGGCACATAACGGTTTCGGCAATGTTCTGGTCCTCCTTTCCATCTCTCTAGCTGTCCTTGACTCGCTAGGTCTCATCAAACGCGCCATCGCTTTCTACCGCCGGCGTTCGGATCGCTCGTGGTTGAGCTTCACCCGCGAAGTCCTCCGCTCATCGTCTGAGAACAAGTGGCTCTCTACCTCCAGTCGCTACGAGATGGTCGGGTTCTTGAAGCACGATGTGCAAGGCGAAGCAGTCGGAGATGATGAGGATGAGGAGCAAGATCCCCTTTTCTGACCCTTTCGAGCACGCCTGACCGCCCAGCCGTCCTGACACGGCAAAGGACGCCCCCCTCGCGCAATTCTACCAGCTCAGACGGAACACTACATGATTCCCCCACATCTTCCGGCTCTCACGGCTTCGAGCACAAGCCTCGATCCCAAGCCGGGGCATATGACGTGCATCACGAGAGTGTCGCGATCCCAGAGAAGAAGATTACCTCCAGGAGGATGATCGAGATCCTTCTAACGTGGGTGAGGAGGACTCAAGTCATCATCGCGTACGTCGTCGTGCTTACCGGTATCACCATCTACACGGTAAGCCTATACGACCTGCTGACGAAAGTATTCTAACGGCCCCAGGGGATGTGCCGTGCTTCTTTCATTCCCAGCTGTGCCGCTCATCTGATCTAAGGCTCCATCTTCTTCATGTCAGTTCCGGTGTAATTTACTCGGCTGCAGCTGACACCGTGTCAGCTACGGCACGTTCACCTTCGCGAGGTACCTCGGCGCATACCCGGACCAAGGTTGGGCCTGGAACCGCCGTCCAGGCGACGTTCGCGGGCCGTCAGCCGAGATGATCGAAAGCGCCGTCATCTTCACCTACGGTATCACCAACACCTGGATGGAGTAGTTCGGCTCGGCTCATGGTGAACCGTACACCGTCAAGCAGGTACAGCACATCTCAATCGCCGTCATGTAAGTGATTCATCATCGTGATTTGTAAGCATTGATCTTCCCAGGTTCTGGTTCGCTGGCCTCATGGGCATGTTCCTTGAGTCTCGCAGCGTTCGACGTGTCCTTGGATCAGCTTTGGGCCGCCGTGGAGCTGCTGAGGAGCCACCGACCTACGGATTCAGCTTCAACCCGCTTCCGGCGCTTGTCATCGCGGTCGTGCATGCATTATCCGTCCTGCTGAAGCCTTCGCTGACATCTTGTAGACCAAGTCGATGATGAGTAGCTGAAGAAGTATTTAATGATAGCCTTTATCATCTAGATCCAATCGCTAGACCACCTAAAACCAAGCGACTGCCAAGAACGCAAGACTTGAAGGGGACTATTGCGGATGTGTTGGTTTGTTCTTGGAAGCCTTCGGCAGGTATCGTATGCTAGCGAGGTCGTGTTGTGCGAGGATCCACTTGATATCTCTAAGGAGCGCGTCTGCCGATGGTTTAGCCTTTGCGCCCGCTCTCCATTAATCGCACTGAACCTTTTGACGATGTCCCATCTCGCTCATGTATCTCTCCCGGTCGCTCGGTTGCTTTGATGCCCAAGTCCGGTTCCTCGATAGAAAGCTTGACGTGCCACGGTACTCTCGACCATCCCGCCTGATGTTGCTCTCCTTTTCGTCTGACTCTCCTGGTCATTGACCCTTGCGCCAACTCGTCGTATCCCGTGCGTTGGGCTCCTTGATGTGTCGAATGTACTGGTGATCTGGTCGTCGAGGTCGACTTCGGTATAGGGTTCGCCCAGGAGAAGTCGAATTCCACCTCGGCCCGCTCATGCCTGGGTCGATTCGGGTCCACACCTCTCCCAGCTTTACGGAAGTCCTGGAAGCCAAGATGAGGGGAAGGTGGGAGTAAACGAGGCTGTCGAAGTGGGAAGACCGAAGTTCGACGCTGATAGGACGAAGTGTCGTTCGGTTTGTTCCGTTTCTTCCGGTTCCTACTCATCCTCATCAGCTCAGTATTCTGTCTGTTGCGATATCAAGCTCATATCTGAGGCGACGGGGAATGCTTGTTTACGTACAGCGAACCGGACATATAGTTGACCTCTCCAGCTGGCATTTTCTAATCCTTCGCTCGGCTGATCCATGAATAGTTGTTATCCCCTTACCGAAGAGAAATTGGAAGGTTCAAGGGGTCAAGAATACCGACGTGGCAGTCATATGGGATCTTGCGCTGAAAATAAAAATAGTACAGTACAAGAAAGACCGATCCAAACTGAGATAAGTCTGAAAGTTGGAAGAGGGAGCGAAGAGAAGATGAAACATCCGGGGCGTTTCCCGGAAATACTTTTGTCCTCTACGGAAGAGGAGGCCGTTATATGAAGACTGATATCGAATCTGGTATAAGAAATGCTGGTAATCTACTTTAGGGGTGGGTGGCGGGTCATATGAGCTTATCAAATATGAGTATTGGGGAAGAATATGTGGTGAACCACTCTTGATTATGCTTCATTCCGCTTCCTCGGGGCCTCCTCCTCCACTTCATCTACCGAATCTTCGAGCACCTCGAGCGTCCGAGGTTCCGACAAGGCCACTTCCGCATCCAGGCTCTCGTCTTCGACGCTCGTAGCTCGATCGCTACCGTCGTGTATTGTTTGCGTTGTCATGTCTGGCGAGTTCGAAAAAGCGATATCATCGTCCACAACGGTGACCTTCACGATCTCTCCGTCTCTGCAAATTTCGTCAGCGCTACAAGATCGAGACCGTAAAGACTTGAGCTCACTTGATCGTCTCGTCCAACATCCGTCCTGCGATCTGCGTTACCACCTTATCCCTGATGACCCTCTGCACAGCCCTCGCTCCAAAGGTCTCCGAATACCCCTTGGTAGCGAGCCAGTTCTGCGCCTCCTCGTTCACGTCCAGCGTGATCCGACGAGCAAGTAATCGAGACTGGACCTCGCGCAGTCGAAGAGCCACAATGTCGATGATGACAGAAGGTGGGAGCTTGCTGAACACCAGTAGCTCATCGAGGCGGTTGATCAGTTCTGGCTTGAAGAATCGGCCGACCGAATGAAGGACCTCCGTCCGGGTTGAGTCCGTAATCGAGCCGTCGGGATGTGTTGCGCCTGGCTCGTACAGCGCTTCTGATCCGAGGTTCGAAGTCAAGCAGATGATGGTGTTCTTGAAGTTGACTTGTCGCCCTTGACCGTCGGTAAGGACGCCTTCATCCAAGATCTGAAGGAGGATGTTCGCAACATCCGGATGTGCCTTTTCGATCTCGTCAAAGACCACCACAGCGTAAGGTCTCCTCCGAACCGCTTCGGTCAACTGGCCGCCTTCTTCATATCCGACAAAACCAGCAGTCGCGCCAAGCAGCCTCGAGACCGTGTGCTTGTCGTGGAACTCGGACATATTCAGCTGAATCAAAGCCCGCTTCTCGTCGGCAAATAGGAAGTCGGCGAGCGATTTGGTCAACTCGCTCTTCCCCACGCCCGTCGGTCCGAGGAATAGGAAAGATGCGAGCGGTCGCGAGGGCGATTGCAAGCCAGCTCGGGAAAGACGGACGGCATTGCTGACCGAGTGGATGACGGATTCCTGACCTACAACCCGAGCTTTAAGGGAATCCTCCATATGGATGAGCCGCTCGCGTTCACCCTTGAGCAGGTTGACAACAGGGATGCCCGTAGACTTGGCCACCACAACCGCGATATCCTCACTCGTCACTCGATCCCGCACCGTCATGCTCGGATCCTCCTCGCTTTCCGCCGCCAAATCCGCTTGAGGCTTTGGCAATTTCGCCTGCAATCCGGGTATCGCTGAGAATCGCAGTCTCGATGCCTTCTCAAACTCCCCATTCCGTTGAGCATTCTCAAGGTCGACCGTGGCCTGCTCGATCTGCTCCTTGATCGCCTTGATCTCGCCCACCCTGCCCCTCTCCTGTGCCCAGAGATCCGCCAACCGCTTCTGCTCCGCCTTGTTCTCCTCGAGCTGGCTCTCCACCTTCTCCAGCCTGCTCACCGAGAACCGATCCTCCTCATTCCTCAACGATTCTTTCTCGATCTCCAGAGTCACGATCTCCCGATCTAGCGCTTCCAGGACTGCAGGTCTAGACTCCTGGGCAAGTTTAAGGGCAGATGATGCCTCGTCGACAAGATCAATCGCTTTATCTGGGAGGTATCGGTCAGGAATGTATCGATCGGAGTACACTGCGGCAGTGATGAGAGCGGAATCTGCGATCTGGACACCGAAGTGGACCTCGAAGCGGGACTTGAGACCGCGAAGGATGGAGATGGTGGATTCGACAGAAGGCTCGTTGACCATGATAGGCTGGAATCGACGTTGGAGTGCCGCATCCTTCTCGATCGTCTTGCGGTATTCGTCCATTGTAGTCGCGCCGACTAGTTGGAGACCGCGAGCAAGAGCGGGTTTGATCATGTTGCCCGCGTCCATCGAGCCCTCCGCTTTGCCCAGATTCTGCTAGAGGTCAGCATATATCGGTGAGGGATAGCCAGCGAAGCTCACGAGCAACGTATGCAACTCGTCGATGAAACATATTACGTTCCCCTCCTCCTCCTCGATATCCTTAAGCAGCCCCTTAAACCGATTCTCGAACTCCCCCCTAACCCCTGTCCCAGCGAGCAACATCGACAAATCCAGCGACAAGAGCCTCTTTCCATGCAGAGACTACTCCCGTCAACACCTTTTACATTCCCCACCAGATAGCGACTCACCTCGGGAACCTCCTTATTTACGATCCTCGTCGCCAAACCCTCCAGTATCGCCGTCTTCCCCACCCCCGGTAATCCCAGCAACACCGGATTACTCTTCGTCCGTCTCGACAGTATCTGGATCGTCCTCCGTATCTCCTCGTCCCTCCCGATCGTAGGATCCAGCTTGCCTTCTCGAGCGAGCTTGGTGAGGTCCACGCTGAATTGGCTCAGATACTCCCCCTTCTCGGGAGGGGCGGGTTGCATCATCCCGCCTGGGAAACGCATGCCGTTGAATCCGCCTCCACCACCACCAACTCCTCCAGGCGATTGAAACGGCGGCCCATTGCCACCCCCTCCGCCTCGAGGTGGACCTTGGGCGTAGGACCGGGAAGCAAGGTAGAGAGGGGAGGGGAGGAGGGGTCGGGGTTGGGGTTGAATTGCGCGGAGAGATAGGTAAGCGGTGCGGAGTAGGTGTTTTCGTGCAAACATGTCTATGGTGATCTATCGAAATGTAATAATATGTATGCAGGGTATCTTTTATGCGTGATGCGTTTGGAAAGAGAGACTCGTAAGAATTTAGCGATTCGAGTGGCAAAGACAACCGGAAAGTTCCAGGAGATACTGGCGCGTGTCACGGGACTGATCGGATCCCACGTTCTTTCTCATCTCGTTGCCCTGCTAGGTTTCATAACTGATGCGAGTTACAGGACTCAAAGACGACTCGATGCTTCGTGACAGGCTCAAACATGGGACTAAGGGTTCCGAGCTGGACGTACTCTCTGTCTGATCGATATGAGC
>JAABUP010001313.1_pt1 | contig 52073 bp, 56 predicted proteins | sample 5559201 | NCBI WGS metagenome assembly JAABUP01 (sample SAMN10711887, study PRJNA513373) | rock metagenome | isolation source: Antarctica rocks | place: Antarctica | reverse complement strand
AAAGGATGTCAACAACTGAGAAGTCAACATGAGACTCAAAACAAGATATGAGCACCCTGAGAATCAGCGCTGAGAGATGCATCAACAACTGCTAAAAAGACAGCAGAAAGAGCTCAAGAAGAAAGTCAATGATCTTAAAAAGCAACAAGAAACAAAAAAGGCAAGAGCATGCCTAAAACTCAACAAGTTGATGAGAGATGTATGAACAGCAACCAACTCAGTATCAAAACAACTTGTGTGAAAAACTAAGAGCCACAAAATTGAGATCCGTTTATTCACAGGGTACTCAACATCAGGCGGTGATTGATGAACCTTTTCAGAAGACTACATGTCACCTGAGTTTCTGAGCAAAGTGAAAGCACTTCAGAACCAGATTCAGTGAGAATATGATCAGTATGAACCGCACCTACACCTCAAACAGTATATTGAGAAAGGCAGCAAAGAATACATACAACTGATCATACAAGAAATAGAACCTAAATGGTTTCAAGATCTCTGAAGAAGAGCAAGCAACACAGTACAGTTAAAAAACTGCAAGCTTTCTCAAAGAGACTAGAGAACAAGAAGCTTTTAATGTCTCAGAAGAACAACAAAGACCATAAGATATGAGTTGATGTTCAGGTTGAACAAAATGAACTTCTTCAAGCAATGGTAAACTCAGAAGCAATCAACAACTATATTTTGCAGCAAGCGACAAGAATGCTAGAACTAACGCCGCAGTGAGCGCCGAAGTCTATGCAGGTATATATGATCAATGAAGAATCAGAGTGGATAACGAACCAGGTTCACATCAAAGCCATAATACTAGAAGATTCACAGAAGTTGACATTTGATGTCCTCAATTTGATCAAGTATGATGTCATACTAAGGATGCCCTGATTATGCAAAAAGAATTCAAGAATCAATTGAATCAGCAAAGAGTTATACATCACAATAGATGTGTATGAGATTCTCAAACAACTGAAAATGAGCTTATCAGAGCATAAGTCATGAGATCACAAAATACTGCTATTGAATGACAAGCAGCCAAAGTGAATGCCGCTGTATTCAATGAGCGAAGACCAGCTCAAGAAAGTCAGAACTTACCTTAACAAGAATCTCAAGAGAGGATTCATCAGATCATCAAAGTCATCAGCAAAATATTCAATTCTGTTTGTATCAAAGAAAGATGGCACAAAGTGACTATGTGTCAACTATAGACAACTCAACAAGATAACTAAACAAGACAGTTATCTCTTACTGTTGATCAAAGAGTTGCAAGATTGATTAAACAGAGTCAAGTGATTCACAAGTCTGAACTTGAAAGAAGCCTATTATCAAATACAGATGAAAGAAGGCGAAGAGTGAAAAACAGCATTTCAAACAAGATACAGACACTATGAGTACACTGTTATGCTGTTTGGGCTTAAGAATGCCCCCGCCACCTTTCAAAGATTAATCAATGACACATTGAGAGAATACCTTGATGATTTTGCAATCACATACCTCAATGACATTTTGATATATTCAGATGACCTTGAGATGCACCGCAGCCACATGCACAAGGTACTAGAAAAGCTTAATGAAAGGGCTTTGTATGTGAAAAAGTCAAAGAACAGGTTCAAGACAAAGGAAATTAAGTTTCTTGATTATGTTATTCAATTTGGGCAAATCAAGAAGAACTCAAAAAAGACAGACGCAGTCAGGAACTGGCCTCTGTCAAAATGAGTCAAGAAAGTACAAGCCTTCCTGAAATTGATGAACTACTATCAAAAGTTTGTACTTAATTACGCAAAGATTGCAGAACCCCTCACACAACTAATGCACAAGAACAAGAAATGACATTGGGATAAAGAGCAGAAGAATGCATTTCACGCATTAAAGAGAAGTCTTAGCAGAACGGCACACCTGAGAATACTCAATTCAACATGCAAAAAGGTACTGAAAACCAACACATCAAATTTCACAGTAGGTGCATGCTTGTATCAGATCGAGAATGAACAACAGAGATTCATAGCCTATCAATCTAGAAAACTATCAGGACTTGAGAAAAGATATGAGGTTCATGACAAAGAACTTCTTGCAATAGTGAAAGCATTGCAAGATTGAAGACCTTACCTTGCAGGTACTGAGAAGTCTATTCAGATCTACACAGATCACAAGAATTTGAGAAACTTTGCAACAACAAAACAGTTGAATCAACAACAGGTTCGCTGGGCTGAACAGTTAGTCAATTACAAATTCCAAATCCATTACAAGAAAGGTAATGAGAATGGTGAAGCAGACGCTTTAAGTAGACAGTCTGACCACAAAGAAGTGAAAAAGATTCACACCAAAATTCTGAGTGAAGACATTAAGGGAATCCTCATGAAAGACTTAGCAGCAATGTACAAGGTGAAGCAAGCTCTCTTGACAGACAAAGAACTTATACAAGTATGTCACAACAGCAGGGCTGATGAACACCTTGAAGTCAAAAGAACTGAGGACCTCATACAAAGAAGGCACAATATCAGCAACCTTAAGAATCAAATCACTGAGTACATTGTCAGATGTGATTCATGCTGCAGGAACAAGATTCAGAGAGATAAAAGATATGACAAAGTAACACAACTAGACACACCGAATGCGCCATGGGAATCAGTTATCATGAACTTCATAACAAAGTTATCAACATCAAAGAATTCAGCATGAGGAGTGAAGTTTGACAGTATATTGACTATAGTTGATAGACTGATCAAGTACATCATGTTCATTTCATTCAAGAAAACCATGACAGCATCAGTATTGATGTACATCATACTGCAAGAATTGATTAACAATCATGAGCTATCAAAGAAATTTACCATCAACAGAAACAAGCTGTTTACAAGCAAGTTTTGAGGAACACTCACAGCAGAACTCAGAATAAATCATAAGATGTTGACAGCATACCATTCACAGACAAATGAGCAGAGCAAACAAATGAACCAGACGGTTGAAACGTACTTAAGACACTACATCAATAAGAATCAGAACAACTGAGTACAACTGTTGTTGACGGCACAGTTTGTGTACAATAACACACAAAATGAAACCACAGAAGAAACACCATTTCAAGCAAATTATAAATACAACCCAAAGGTATGACAAGAACTGCAAGCGCACAGATCACAAAGCCAGAAAGTGATACTAGACATTGTCAAGATCAAGAAGTTGCATAAGGATCTGGCAAACAGAATTCAGCAACAAACAAGACAAACAACAGAGGTAAAACCTTTCGTGGTTGAAGAAAGAGTTTATCTAAGAACAGACAATATTCATGTAAAGCAAAGAAGCAAGAAGTTGAACAACAAAAGCATAAAATCATTCAAAATCAAGAGAAACATCAAAGGGTTAAGCTATGAGCTAGACTTACTCAAGAAAATGCAGATACACCCGGTATTCCATGCATTCATGCTTCAGTGTTGCAATCAATCCATACCACTTCAAGCCACTGAAACATCTGTTGAACTCAACAAAGAATATCAAGTTGAGAACATTCTAGAAAAACGGATGATTAGTGGGAAAGCCCACTATCTTGTCAAATGAAAAGAATACAATACCTCAGAAAACACATGAAAACTCAAAGAAAACCTACTCAACTGTGCAAAAACACTACAACAGTTTGAGAGAGGGGCTCAGAGTCAATAAAGAAACTAAAACTCATTGACTTCAGTAAGAAATCAAGGTTAAAAGAACTGAAGGGATTTTCCTCATCCTCAGTTTCATTGTTATCATTGCTCAGTTTGAAAGCAACACAGTGAACTTTGATGACTGCACAAGACTCATTCTGTTTCAAAGTCTTGAAAAGGCAAAGAACCTTCACATTCAGCTTGAAAAGGTGCTCAGCCTGTTTCACACGCTCATTCATAGCCATCTTGAGTTTGAATTTCAGCTGAAGGTGAGCACAATTCAGGAAATCTAATGATATTGACACACACAGACAACCACAACAAATGCACTCAGAACACTTTGTGTAATCTGTCATAATAATACAAGAAGAAAGAGCAGCTGAACAGTGATTGCAAGTGATGAGAGGAGTAAATTCAAAGGTTGCAATGATTTTTGCAAGACAAAGACAATTGTGCTGCTTATGAGAAGACATGACAGTGAAGAAGCTATCTGTCTTTATACTCTCACTTATATAGACACTAGAGAACTAGTGTCTAGAAGAGAAGGGATCATGTTACGGCCAAACCATAACCAGTTAGTATGTTCTAGGGAATACACAGGGAATGAATATACCTAAACATAGGCTCACACAGCTCTATATGCTCATGGCGAGCTCAGCAAGGCGATAGACCCTTAATAGGTCTATCAGCTCTATTGCTCTATAGCAAGTAATGTGAGCACAGCAATCCTATAGTATATAGTAGGACCATTTCCTCTATGGAAATGGGTTGTGTTCAACTCAATACAAGTTACCAACTACTGGTTTACCCTACACTGCGCACTGAGATTCTTATATCAACAAGCACAAACCTCTAGCCCTAATATTCAAGGCATCTCAGATCAGAATGTAACAAATGTGTGAAATGCATTCTTCTGTTCTTTATCTCAATGTCATCTCTTGTTCTTGTGCATTAGTTGTGTGAGAGGTTCTGCAATCTTTGCATAATTAGATACAAACTTCTGATAGTAGTTCATTAATCTCAGAAAGGCTTGTACTTTCTTGACTCATCTTGACAAAGATCAGTTTCTGACTGCATTCATCTTCTTTGAGTTCTTCTTGATTTGCTCAGATTGAATAATATAATTAAGGAATTTGATTTTCTTTGCTTTGAACTTGCTTTTTGACTTCTTCACATACAAAGCCCTTTTGTTAAGCTTTTCTAGTACCTTGTGCACATGGCTGCAGTGCATCTCAAGGTCATCTGAGTATATCAGAATGTCATTGAGGTATGTGATTGTAAAATCATCAAGGTATTCTCTCAATGTGTCATTGATTAATCTTTGAAAGGTGGTGAGGGTGTTCTTGAGCTCAAATGACATGACAGTGTATTTATAGTGTCTGTATCTTGTTTAAAATGCCGTTTTTCATTCTTCACCTTTCTTCATTTATACTCAGTAATAGGCTTCTTTCAAGTTTAGACTTGTGAATCACTTAACTCTGTTTAACCGGTCTTGCAACTCTTCAATCAACAGTAAGGAATAACTGTCTTGTTTAGTTATCTTGTTGAGTTGTCTGTAGTTGACACATAGTTGCTTTGTGTCATTCTTCTTTAATACAAACAGAATTGAATATTCTGCTGATGACTTTGATGATCTGATGAATTCTTTTTTGAGATTCTTGTCAAGATAAGTTCTGACTTTCTTGAGCTGGTCTTCACTCATTGAGTACAGCAGCATTCATTTTGGCTGCTTGTCATTCAATAACAATATTTTGTGATCTCATGACTTATGCTCTGATAAGCTCATTTCTGATTGTTCAGAAATCTCATACACATTTATCATGATGTATAATTCTTTGCTGATTCAATCAATTCTTGAGTTCTTTTCACGTAATCAGAGCATTTCTAGTATGACATCATACTTGATCAAATTGAGAACATCAAACATCAACTTCTGTGAATCTTCTAGTATTATGGCTTCAATGTGAACCTGGTCTGTTATTCACTTGAATTCTTCATTGATTATATATATCTGCATAGACTTCAGCACTCACTGCAGTGTTAGTTCTAGCATTCTTATCACTTGCTGTGAAATATAGTTGTTGATTGCTTCTGAGTCTACCATTGTTTGAAGAAGTCTATTTTGTTCAACCTGAACATTAACTCATATCTTATGGTTCTTGTTGTTCTTTTAAGACATTAAAAGCTTCTTGTTCTCTAGTCTCTTTAAGGAAGCTTGCAGTTTTTTTGACTGTACTGTGTCACTTGCTCTTCTTCAGAGGTTTTGAAGCCATTTAGGCTTTACCTCTTGTATGATCAGTTGTATGTATTTCTTGCTGCCTTTCTTAATATATTGTTCTGAGTGTAGGCGCAGTTCATACTGATCATATTCTCACTGAATCTGGTTCTGAAGTGCTTTCACTTTACCCAGAAACTCAGGTGACATGTAGTCTTCTGAAAAGATTCATTGATCACTGTCTGATGTCAGGTATTCTGTGAGTAAATGGATCTTGATTTTGTGGCTCTTAGTTTTTCACACAAGTTGTTTTGATACTGAGTTGATTGTCATTTGTACATCTTTCATCAACTTGTTGAGTTTTAAGCATGCTCTTGCTTCTTTCATTTCTTCTTGTTGCTTTTTAAGATCATTGACTTTCTTCTTGAGCTCTTTCTGCTGTCTTTTTAGCAGTTGTTGATGCATCTCTCAGCGCTGATTCTCAGGGTGCTCATATCTCATTTTGAGTCTCATGTCAACTTCTCAGTTGTTGACATTCTTTGAGTCTGCATTCAAATTCAGGGCTATTCAGATGCTATCACTGTAGTCTTCTTCTATCTGAGTTCTGTGAGTATTGGTTTCTTTGATCTGAACTTTCTTTAGAATAGTTAATCTCTTCAGTTGACCTGTTGTGTTGTAACTGTTTTGTTTCTTTTTGAGTATCTGTGAGTATCATTCAGCTCTGTCTTTGCTGCTCATATGTGTTCAGCACATGTTGTTGTAGCAAACTGTTCAGCTCAGAATGTTGTGCACTATGCATGTATTCATTGCTGCAACTTCTTTTCTCTTTTGTTGAGGTTTCTTGCAGGTCCTTGCAAGGTGTTTGAGTTTTTCACAGTTATAACATTCATGAGTCTCTGCTCATTGAGGTTGAGGCTTATAGAGCTTGCTCATGCATCATTCTTGCTTTACTTGTGGTTGCTGCTCACAGTGCTTCTCAATTGCGTTGAGGTTCATAGAGTCACCTCTTCTGAGGATATAACATCTTTTTTACATCTTTGATGTGTAGTGTTCTGTACGCTTCATCTGTCATTCTCATTGATGACTGTTGATGTTGATGAAGATATTGATCATATTCTGAAGCTCTTCAGGTTGATTCATTCTGACTATCTCATCTTTGATAGTCTCATTGAGTCCTCAATAGTATTGCAATACTAAAGTGTCATCATCTCAATTCATTAAGGCCGCAATTTGCTGAAACTCTGCTGCATACTTAACTGCTGACTTATTCATCTTTAGAATGTGAAGTCATCTTTCTGCTGCTTGTTTCTTGTCAACTACCTTGAAGGCTCTTCAAAGCTCATTCTTGAACTTCTTGTAGTTGCTGAATATGAATTTCTTATCATTTATTCATTTCTTTGATGTCTTGTTGAGAAACTCATGCAGTTTGAGGTCAACTCAATCAAATGCTGCATTCTTGAGGTACAATACAGTAAACAGGCCTTTGTTCATCTTGAACCTGAACTTTGCCTGATTGAATTCAATATATAACTTGAGCTTGATCAAGAAGGCTCACAGCTTTCCTCTCTCATCTGTGAACACATTGAGTGCTGGTACCTTGAGTACATCAATCATTTGCTGAAGGCCTTGAAGGTTGACTTGACTTGTCAAAGCTGACTTCTGCACACTGATTGTCATTCTTATATCATAAGAGTGTTCAAAGTGTTACATTCTGATCTGAGATGCCTTGAATATTAGAGCTAAAGATTTGTGCTTGTTGATATAAAGATCTCAGTGCGCAATGTAGGGTAAATCAGTAGTTGATAACTTGTATTGAGTTGAACACAACCCATTTCCATAGAGGAAATGGTCCTACTATATACTTGTAACTGAACATGAAATATTAGTGGTTGTCAACCTAGAGTATAAGAGGTGTGAGAAGAGTGATTATGAATGACCTGAACCCATATACATAATCAGCTGAATCGGTGGGAAGGTATTGTCACTGAGCTAGGTAGTGTTCTAGACCAAAGGGAGTGGATAAAAGAAAGAAGCGGAAGCGGGGTTGATGTAGTCTACTTGTGCTCGATGAAGTCGGGCTTGGTCTGAGCTGTTGATCATCGAGTCAAGAAAATGAGGGTTTGGGTTGGGTGGTTGGTTGAGGGGGTTGGTCGTTAGCTAGGAAGGGGCGGCTGACTGGGTAGATGGTATATAGATATACCTACGTCACTTCTGAGGGGTGTTATTTGTAGATATGTGTGATAGAGGGAGTTGGGGTGGGGAGTGAGGGTGAGGGTGAGTGTGAGGGTTCAGACATGTAGGTAGGTAGGAGTTTCTTTGGCTTTATTCGATCCTGTTGCCGATGATACCGATGTTGTCGTTCCTGTTGTTGTATAGGAATTTGCGGGAAACGAAAGGGTATTAGTATATATTTACGTCTCGTGCTCGAGCGATCAATGCTAGGAATTAGCAATTAAGTAAGTTCAGCAGCATGAGACTCGCCGTTCGAGGGTTTGGTTCTACTGCTTCGATGGGTCACCACGAATCCTTATCGTACTTAGCACTTTTGGGATAAGACGAGTTGGGTCTTGTGGTACGTAGAGGCTATACCTCACGCACATGTGTCGGTAATAGTGTAGTTGTAGATAGGGCCTTGCTCGGGGCAACTTGTAGGTAAATTGTACACACGTGGAATCTGTGGTGTGTCTGCCTTGAAAAACTCGTCGGTAGTGGCATGGCAGGGCACGAGGCTCTAGTAGTATCGGTGAGCGGGGGATGCTCGGGAATGTGCCAGGATGTTTGCTTTTAGAGATGTGTAAGACGTAGTTGGTGTACTGCAACGTACCACAAGCATGGCAAAAGTGTGTGTGGAGGTCTCATCCGAGCAGGTGCGAGTACCGAAGAATAGCGTTGTGTAGAGTCCCACATGTAGATAAAGCCGGTCGGTGCTTCTCGGAGTCTTTTCCCAGGCGAAGCGTGAAGTGCCTGCATGATCGTCCCTTCGAGCCAGGTATTGTACAACGGGAGATCTCCCTTTTCCCCGAAGTCCAACGCAGCCCTGGTTACTGATTTCCGTAGCACTGCATGATCGTGCCAATAAAACCTGACCTTCCCGTATCTGGCTCTCCTGGTTGGGGCGTTCATGGAGATGAGTCGTGGATTCTGTAGGCCGTAACCGGCTAAGGTTGCTTATTCCATGCTGTAAGGTCTTAGAGGTGGAAACATTTCAAATGACCACGTTCACATCGAAGCATACAGTGAGTGGTCCATACACAAGAACTGATACCATGAAATGAGACAGCGGTGGCTTGGCTAGATGGCCAGCCCTGCCTGATGTAGAAATTGCACCGAAATGTGTTACCGGCTGTAACATGTAGTGTGTCTTAAGGAAAGCGTTTGGCATGCGGAATATATGGTTTGCAGACTGTCTCTGTTCAGGAGCTGGTGGTAAGGTCCACGACGCCCATCTCCACCGTTGAAGCACGCTGCCTCTGGTATGTCAGGACTCGTTTGTGATAGTCTGACAGAAGCCATTTGGATACTCTTGTACAGTGTCAGGGTACACTTCCAAGCCAGCTCTGGATAGTGTTAGTGGCAGAATTGGGTCATCAGATCGGCAACGGATGGACGCACGGAGAACGGAGCATGTGCGTGGCTAGTGAACGGCTTCAACGATCGCATGGAAGGAACAAAACATGGCAAAGTGCGTTTGGCATGTAACCGACCACGCTGAAAATGTGGTTAAAGCGAAAGGAAAGTCCATTCAGAGACAAGGCTTGTAGAATCGTGTCAGGAAGTAAAAGAGATGATGCATGCTTCGCTGTTGTTGATAGGCCCACCAAAGCCATCTCTTTTCCTTTTTCATCGTAGTAAAATGGGCATAAGCCACATCACTGGGTGCATTTTCAGCGAGATCTGGCTTATAAACTTCGCTACAGGCTACAGCAGTAGGAAGCAAGCTCATGTACGAGTAGTAAGATGGTCTTGAAGATTGATCGATCGGGAAGGGAAGAGCGGCAAGTCGTCAACCTTATGGGCGCATCTAGACCGTCGTTTGGAACCTAATATACATTGCTGTGCGTTATCTTGTCTGACAACTCAGAAATTTAACATTTACATGCTCGAGAGTGCAGAGACACGGTGAAACCTGACTTGCAAGCGCATCATCTGTATGTACTGTACGGCGTAGCCAAACACTTTGTCGGCATACTTGTAGACAGATGTACAAGAACCTAGTTTAGATGTGGAGATACGCCCCCCATGTCGGTCGCTTAATTGGGCCGGTATCGTTTCGTAGATCATAAGGTACGCCTCCGTACGTAGCGCGATCGACATAGCTCGGTGTTCTGGACCCTGACCGCCTTGAAAGATCCCTGTACCGAAGAGAACGTTTGACATCCTACATCCGACAGCTGCAACACGTTTCTCATGCCCACCGGAGGGGTTGGCGGGGTACATGTAGCTTTGTTTGTACTCGTAGAAGTCCTTGTACTTCATACTTGTACAGTACAGTGAAGTTGGGAGTCTTGATGGATTGATTTCTCCAGCTGTTAGATCATGGCATACATGTACATCTGTGATATCTTGAACGTAGTGGGCAAAGGTCTAGGCCATTGCCATAGTTTACACACGGTATCAAGCGGTGAACTGACCTCGTTCGAAGGGAGCAATCCTAAGGCATAACTGGGACTTGAAGCGGCGCATTGGACCATGTCTGCCTTATACCACACGTGCAGTACATGTGGTTACTTGTAGACAGGTGTTCCTGTAAGGTACACGTACTTAGTACAAGAGGAAGCGGCAATGTCCGGGGTAGATCTAAGTTGAACGCCTAAACGTTACCCGGGTATACCAAACGCGAATTTCCTTGCACTGCCATCTCCGAAGAGAACATCACTCCACTCACAAATCCTGGCGCAATTATGAGTATCTCCTCTGATTATTCATACACAGCTTGACACCTTCTCTCAGCATTGTTGTGCCGAGCTATTGTGTGCTTCGTTGCAGGGTGATTTGAGCCATCGTCACTATTCCACGCCATGTTCCTTCAGACTTTGCAACTCTTGACTACTACGTACAAGCAGACATCTATTTGCAATCCTCGCGTTCCACCTTCTTTGCACAACATTGGGTCAGATAAGCCATAGCAGCAGTACCCGACACTGCGACAATCTCTCGACAAGCGCAAAGACACCTTGGAGCAGTTGGTAGGTGCGGCATAAGGACGCTCTGCCTGCCCTTGATTCTGCTTGAAAGCATACTGACGATCTACCAGGTATCACAGACATAAGAAGTGTGCCGGCATTAAGAGGGACTGTCCACTAGATATTCAACCCGCAACGAGCCGCGCACGGTGAGAATTTGGATTGAACAGTACTTTCCTAAGAGAACAAGCAAACGTGGCTATCGTGGGCGGGTCTTCTGGTGTAGGGGCCGTGTAGGAGGGAGCGGTGATTGCGATGGGAGATATGCAGGAAAGAGCCGGGGAACAAGAACCAATGGAGAGAAAATCGCTGTGTTTGCCGAGTACCCGACCAGGAATCGCCGCACACTTTGGACACGACGGCTTTCGTGAAAGTATAACTCAACATTTTGATGTCGCAGAGAGCAATGCTGCTGAGCAGCTCGTGGAGCTCAAGGCGAAGCTGAAAGAGGCGGACACGGAGGAGTTCTGGACGGCGTTGATGGACGGCATGACGATCATCACCGGAGCGCAGTACGGCTTCGTCGCCAAGCGGATACTTATCGATGACCAGGAATCCGCGGTCGAGATGCCACTGATCGGAGAGCCTGGATCTTGTCTCTTGGGCATTGCATTCTATTACAACGACGGCCATACGATCAAGAACCTCCATAGAGATTACAAATACCTTGCCTTCGGAGCACCTTGCGCACACATGAGACATGACAAGGTCTTCCTCATCCCCGACCGGCTCAATGAGTTCATCACTAATAATCCGAACGCGTTTCCATTCCCCACCGAAGCATACCTTGGAGTACCACTTTTTTCCGAAGGAAAGTGTTTTGCGCACTTTGGCATGATGTGGTCGGCCGAAGGTCTTAAGAAGCGTTCTCTGGGCTGGGGGTATCTGGAAATGCTCTTGCACTCTTTAGAAGACCTCATCCTGCAACGTATTCTTGAAGGACAAAGCTTTGTGAAGCCCGTGGAGTCGACGAATCCTTCGAAGGTGATCCCTCAGGAAGCTATTACAGCGTCACAATCATTGAAACCATATGCGCGCAGCCTGTCACATGAGCTAAGGACGCCAATGCAGGGCGTCGTTGGTATGCTGGATGTTATGCATGCCACTGTTCAGGAGTCACTCGAAGGTCAGACGAATCCTAAGCTTAGGGAGATCTTTCAGATTCTCCGGGAGAATATTGAGGTTGTTCAAGGTGAGCATCTGAAGTTGCTTGATTGCGTCTGCTACTTTGCTGACATCTACAGACAGCTCTAGAAGGGCAGTTGAAGCAGCGGACAATGTAGTCCACGCATACGACCTTAATATGCAGGTTCCTGATACACCAGATCCTCCGATGGATGAGGAGACCGCAGAGGTGCAATCCTCTGCGTCAGCATGTGAAAAACGACCGAATATCTTGATTGAAGGAAACGACATCGCCATCAATCCGAATAAGAGAAGAAGAAGTGCTTCATTTGAATGGTCGTATGCGCCTGCTGCCAAGCATCGGGCTGTACAATCAACGATTTCTACCCCTGGTAGAGAGATTTCACCAAAGACGGAAGCTTTGACATCGGCCGTCCATGAGAGTGGAGAAATCAAAAGCATATTGCCGCAAAGCCATGCTATCGGTGCGACCGTCGATAGTGCCACGCAGCGTAACGCTTCCGTTTCGGAAATTGACGACTCTGCCGTTGCTCTGGATCACGATCACGCCCTAACACCGGGCCATCGACATACGAAGCTTCGAGAGCTCCTTCACCTCATCGTCAATGAGTGTCTGCGAATTGGTGGTAGGCCAGAGTCTGCAATAGCTGAAGACACAGAACGAGGTGAGATCATCGAAGTAAGGTCGAGAAGCTCAAAAGGGGACGCTTCGACGAAAATGATTGAGTGGACGGTAGATCCTTCGGTTCCTGAAACTCTGTTCGGTGAGCACCATTCTTGCGGGAACAATTTCGAGGGTAACTGACAGCATGACAGTCGATGAGCGTGATCTTGCCAAACTATTCTCCTGCGTCTTCCTGAATGCCGTCAAGTTTACTGAACGGGGCAAGATCAATGTTACAGCTACTCTCAGTCCAAAGTCTCGATTTCTTGTCATCAATGTCAAAGACACCGGCCCAGGCATACCTCAGGACTTCTTGCCAAACCTTTTCAAGGCCTTTTCTCGAGAAGACGATTCTCTCACCCGGCAGAAGGAAGGTTTGGGCCTAGGTCTCCTTGTCGCCAAAGGTCTGGTACGCAAGATTGGCGGTGACCTTGTTTGCGTGCGGTCCGATACAACAGGTCCCAATCGAGGATCTGAATTCGAGCTCCGTGTCCCAATCTCTGCGCAGGATCCATCAAATAGCAGGCCTGGCACGCCTGTGGGTACACCGACACCTACGCCTTCGACATCAACATTACAATTTCCTTCAGACGGACCGACAACCAGTCCACGTATTCGACAGACTTCCACCACCGTTCAAAGCCCTCTTGACCGCCGACGCAGCCTCCGCAACAACGACCCTACCAGCAACTCAAAATCTCCAGACCCGCAACCACCCCCCTTCACCAAAGCGTCCTCACCACTCCTTCCCTCTTCCCCTTCTCGACGCAACAGCATTGCCCCCGCACCTTCTCCTAGACGCGACTCGACCAAGAAACTCGAATTCGACCGCCAGCTCGCCCTGAAACACCCACTGACATTCCTCGTCGTGGAAGACAACAAGATCAACCGCAAACTACTCGTCAACATGCTCATGAAGCTCGGCTACACGCAAGACCAAATCCTCGAAGCATTCGACGGCGCCGAAGCCGTCCGTCAAATGTCCCTCGACCACGTCCAACCGGTTGACGTGGTATTGATGGATCTGTGGATGCCGGGCATGGACGGGTATGAAGCTACCGAGAAGATCCTAGCCATGCCTCAACACCAAAGCCAGGACAAAGGCGGTGGTGATAGGAAGAGCAAAGTGACCGTCCTGGCAGTCAGTGCGGACGTCACGGACGAAGCGCTGGAAAGGGCGGCGGGCGCGGGGATGGAGGGGTTCATGACGAAGCCGTATAAGCTACTTGATCTGGAGAGGTTGATAGTCGAGTATTGTGCCAGGAAGGCATAGACACATCTTTAGATAAAGAGGAAGGAGAAAAAGACAATCTTGTCACATATTGGAACCGATGCGTAGAAGATCAAGCATCCTCCAGGCGTTTTCAAAGACCGGGACATGGGAGTTTAGGGGCATGATTTGTTTGTTGGGTGGTTCGAACTTCGTATCCTCAGCTGACATTTTTGTCGTTGATGATGATGGTGGGAAAATATATGACGCAGCCTCAGCCATCTACCGACCAGCACAACAAATATTCCGCAGACCCATCCTGTCTGTCGTCTTGGCGTTTCAAAGAAAATACCAAACACAAATATCAAACACAGATATCAAATACCAAATACAGATAAATCCCCACCATCTTTTGCTTTTGCTCTTGCTCTTGCTCTTGCTCTTGCTCTTGCCCTCCAATCTCCCCACACAGACAATGAATGACTCCAATCCTTCATCCGCACCTACCCGCGCATCCATCCACACACACACACACACACACACACACACACACACACACACACACACACACACACACCGGCATCCTTTACGAACAACAGATGGAAAACGGAAACAGAAACCATGACTACGTCTGGGTTGAAATAGAACGGGCTCTTACCTTGTGGGGAACTACTGTCATACTTCCGCAAGCATACTAGTGATCTGATAAACTGCACTGCCACTTCTCATGTCACCGTCGTTGATATGTGGAGAGTAGAGTACGAGTGCATGTGTTGTTCCCCTTGGCCTTGCCCTCGCCCTTGCCCTCTGCTTCTGTTCTGGGTCGGCTTGCGCGGCTGGCTTGCGCCTGCGCCTGCGCCCGCGCCAGGTTGGTCTCGATGCAAGACTGGGGTCTTTTGCGGGCGCTGGGTAGAGAGCGAGATCCGAAGGAGTCCGTTCATGGAAAGGTGTGGTGTGGTGTTGTGAGCGACTTCAACCAGTGTGATTGGCCATGGCGATTTGATTTCTATTTGCATTTCCAAAAGGTCGGCGAAGAAGTTTTTCAGGGTTGGGATTTCGCACGACTAGCTAATCGTACTGTACACGTATCCATCTTTGTACAAGCCCTTTTCCTTTGTCCCCCCTCAGGTAACTGTCTACCCAAATTGAAAGAGTGAAAAGCAAAGGTCGAATAGAACACGTTCACCCTAGTAGGATGAAACAAAGTCGAAAACACAGACAAGATTGGAAACCCGCTTAGCACAAGAACTTATAAGCCTTCTTCCACTTCGGCCACGCGGCTCTCTCGGCCCTCTCCTCGGCAACCAGTTCGGCAAGGTTCAATTCCCTAATCCCTGTATGTAAGTCCATCTTATGACTCCTGATAAACGGCGTCCTGAAGTAAAACTTATAAAAGATATAAAACACAATGACGATCGGCGCAGCGAGATAGGCGCTGAAGAAATTCTGGACAAGGTCGCCGGCAGACATGGATGCGTAGCCGACAGGGGCGAAACCGGTCCAGAACTGCGCGATGAGCACGAGGATGTTGAAGATGAAGCCGATCCAGGAGCCGATGACACCCGGTTGGGAGCGGAAGGCGAGTTCGTCGAGAGTGTGGCCTTGCACGCGCCACCCTTTGCGGAAGCGGATGTGGGCCAGGCAGATGGAGCCCCAGGTGAAGATTGATGACAGACCGGAAAGGGCAAGCATCCAGTTGAAGGCTTCGCCTGCTTTGCTGGAGGCGCCGAGGAAGGCGAGAAGTCCGATGACCGAGGCGATGCAGATGGAGACAAGAGGGCGGCCCTTGCGGTCAATGTAGGCGAGGAATTTGGGGGCTTGATTTTGTTCGGCCAGCGCGGCAAGAGTGCGGGAGGAGCCGTAGACGGAGGAGTTGCCGACAGATAAGACGGCAATCATAATAACGACGTTCATTACGCTATCGAGACCGCCGATTCCTGCGTCGTTGATGGCGATGACGAATGGGGAAGCTTTGGCGTCCGCAGAGCCAGAGCCGTTCAGCAGGCGCGGGTCGGTGTACTTAACAAGGAGTCCGACTATTGTCAAAGAAACAATGTAGAATAGTGTGATACGCCAGAACACTTGCTTGACCGCGGTAGGGAGGGACTTGCGCGGATTGGCGGTCTCGGCGGCGGCAAGGCCGACAAGTTCGGTTCCCGCGAAGGCGAAAGCTGCAGTCACGAAGACGGAGCAAAGACCTTTGAAGCCGTTATGGAAAGCGCCCGGGTCATGCCAGTAACGACCACCGAGGTAGCCACCTCGTGGACCACCACCGACATTAATAACTATTCCCAGAATGCTGGCGACAGCGTTAGCTGGAGTCACGAGAGTGTTCACCGTACACTGAAATGGAAGTCCTTACATGAAACCAATAATGGCGACGACCTTGATGATTGCGAATACGAATTCTGCCTCACCGTAGCCCTTGACACCAAAGAAGTTGATGGCGACGATGACAAACAAGAAGATAGCAATCCAAGCAGCGTTGGATACCGGAGAACCCCAGTAATCGACGGTAATGGATGCGGCGACAATCTCAAGAGGGAGCACCACAAGCCATTGCATAGCGTAATTCCAGCCCATAGCAAAACCCCACGCAGGATCCAAGAAACGAGTCGAGTATGCGGAGAAGGAACCTGCGACCGGGAACAACACAGCCATTTCACCCAGAGCATGGACGGTGCAGTACAGCATAACGCCGATGAGGCCGAATGCGATGAGCAGCGATGCGGGACCACCGGCTTCGAGGGCTTTGCCAGAACCAACGAACAGACCAGTACCTTGATTCACCATCAGTACATCAGAAGAGAATTCGGAAGCCAACTTGTCCCCTACCGATAGAGCCACCGATGGCAATCATCTGCAAATGCCTCCCCTTCAATCTCCTCGCCAATGGCGAATCCGCCGTCGCCTGCGCGGCGCCCTCGGCGTCGAAGACTTTACCATCAGCGCCAACGGTACCTTTCGGCGTCGCATGCGCGTTTGGATTCCGTTTGAAGCTGTCCAATATCCGGCGAGGGATACTACCTCGAGTATGCGAAGACTCTCCATACATCGGAGGCGGCGGAGAGGCCGACTCCGGATAAGCCTTGGCACCAAAAACCTTCTCGGTGTCCATCATTGCCGGAAACAACGCCTGGTCGCAGAACTGCGGCTACAGTAGATGCAAGATAGGCAATGTCGTTGTAGAATCGGAGGATGGAATGTCGAGAGTGAGATTTCTCTAGAGAAATCAGTGGGGAATTTTAGAGGGAACGCCTCCGAGATAAAGTTATCTCTACCTTATAAAGCCTGGGCTAGCAGTGCCAACCATGATGAAGACTAAAGTAGTAAGGCGGGCCCGGACGCAATACCTTGGAAGGTTACTGTGATCAGCCCTCGGCTTGGCCGGGTCGATGATTATCCTATCGCCCCCTAGATGTGACTGCACAGCAAAGTGGAGTAAGCTTAGCACCGTCTACGACAAGAATAAGGTATTGATGCTGTGGAAGCGCAAGGTTCAAGTCCGTCCACAAGCGCGGGGTGCGTTATCAATTACCTTCGCACTCGTCTGTACCTTTAGCTCTATTCGGCAATAATACGCTGGCGATCGATAACAACTCGCGCTTAAAAAGACACCGTCGCAGCTGCCTTTCCACCGGTCGTCGACTTGGGCCTGAACCAGCCTCCCCCGTGATTCCGTGGTCGAGGAATTACGTATCCTATCCGTTAAGCGTTCCTAGCCGTCCCCGCGATGTGACTTCGGCTAAGCCCGGGGATACGGACTTGTGGCTGAAGGTGCCGTTGCCCGGGCCTAGATGGGTCACGAGCGCATGAACCTTCTGAGGCGGTCTTCGAGAATACTGCTAGAAGCTGACAATCTTCCTCTGTGCACCGCTAGAAGAAAAGAATGACCACCTGTCGACAATGAGGCTGTGGCAGTTATAAATGCGTCAGATGGGAGTCGTAGGCAAGGTGTCAAGCCTAGGGTCTTTGGGCGATTGAACTCTGGGCTGTCGCTTGTTTGGTAACGTTGTTCTTCCCTGCTCTGCGGCTTCAACTGTGTGAGGCATCACCCTATTTGATAAGGAGGCTGGCGTTCCATTCGTGAACGATTCTGAGCCACTGTTGTCTCTTATTGCTGCTCTTTGATTACCGAAAAGTGAGTGGTTATATTCATGAAGCTTAAGGCAAAGCAAATTGGCCTTGGCGTCTCCTCCCTACCTTGTATTAGAATCACAACCTGGATATCCTGTGTCTACTTGTTCATGCGTCTCCCAATCTAGTATTTCAATTTGGTAGCTCACCCTGAGACGTTTGATGAAGCTTGAGCTGAGGGGGATTTTCGCTCAATCGGGCGAAACAGAAAATCCCCTCAGATGAAGATGTTCCATGACAATTGCTTAGAAACCCAGTTTCGTTGAATGTCTTTAGGTCACACATCCTTTCAGACTGTCTTGAGCCTCTGAAATGATCTGTTGAAGATGTCTTACTTTCTTCCGCATCACATGCTCTTGATCTCAGGTCTGGAAAGTCTTTCCCCTGAATTTGACTTGTGTAACTTTCTTCCACGTTGCATGTCCGAACCTGAACAGCTGAGACGTTCCATGATGATGCTTCGAAACCTCACTCTTGTTGAACGTCTTTAGGGTTTGCCCTCTGTGAGCACTTCCACCAACCCAGATCCTTTCTGTGGTGTTTCTCTCTTCGAAAATTGCGGATTACTGCCAAGACAGCTTTGAGACGTTCAACGAAGATAGCCAAAGTACCTTTTTCATTGAACGTCTATAGCTTTCATCATCGCCAGCAAGTCATGGTAGGCAGCAAGCTGTGGGTATGCAGCGGTGGAAACATGGCTGTTCTCAAGTAATTACTAATTGAGTACACTGAAATTATACCATGTGTTCTCATATTTCATACATTCATTGAACGTCTACTGCTTACATCGCCATCAGCAAGGCATGATGAGCAGCAAGCTGTAGTGAATTCTTTTATTTCAAATTTCGTCCAACGTCTATTGTTAGAACCCGCTGTCATATTGTGATGATGGATCTTGAACCACTGATGGTGACAACCTATAGTTTCCCGCTACCGTGGAACTCAATACACAACATCCATATAGATTGAAGAATGTGGTACAGGAATCCCTTATTGAAGATGATGCTACTCGACCAGCCCGACTTTGAATCTTTGCATCCACGGCGCCTCAGATACTCACTCATGAAGCAATGACCGAAGACATTAGGCAGATGGCAAGTCCTCGGTGACATTTACCTCCCACAGGGAAGACATTGCTGCGGTCCTCAATCACTCCAACTGTAGTGATCATGACCAGTACCGAACAATCCGCAATCCGCATTCTCACAGTCCGGGATCTATCTCAAAATTCTATGTGGAGCGACTGGCACCCCCCACCCCTGAACTGGGCGGTAAGGTTCACTACCAACCACTACATGTGATACCACCAAAAACATCCTGCAAGAATAAACCGCCCTTCCCTCCAGCCCGAGTTCGCCGGCATAGAATGACCCACTGGTTGAGGTCAGCTTTGGGATTCCAGAAGCAACGACTCCTCATACGCCTGGGAAGGGATGAGGCGATGAGGTTCGAGGGCTTTTGCGACGTCTCTAACCGTCTCGAAGTGTTCGAGGCAAAGACGCCATGGAGATTCCTACTCTGTACTATACCTGGCGCGGCGACCTTCTCTTACCTTCACACACCTGAACTCGAAGCCCATCAATCCCGTCGTAACGTCTCCACCACAAACCCATCCCCACCCCCGTCCCCTCCCATCTGTCGAGCTCATCGTGAAGACTCCAGCGTACCAGACAGATCGAGCAACTAGGTGGTCAAAGATCCATTCAAGCCCGTTCCTCGCGCCGTCTGAACGCTCTCGCGTTCCGCAGTGTACGGATTATCTCCATCGGTTCCGTTGGTTTTACACTCCTTTGGCTTGCGAGCCTGAGCCTGGAGTCGCTCTGGGGTCGTTATACTATGCGTTCTGCACGGGTGACGGCTGATTGGCCTCTGGGCCTCTGGCCCACTGTCGCGCGTTTTCGGTGGCGTTGATTTCTGGCTTTGCGCGAGAACGCTTGTGTGGATGAGTAGCAGGATCATTTATCGGAAGAGTCGTGATGACTGGCACGCTGCAGATGTATTCTGGGAAACCCAGGCCGCAGCTGTTCGAAAAATTGTGCGTGAACGGTGTGACTGGATCGGTCTGTGCTTGTCATATCTGTCGATTGTCAATGCGTCTCTTTCTCTTATGTACAAGTGGCAGAACGAGTTGGTATATACTTTGTCGTATACACCTGTCTATAACTCTAACATCTATCCAACGGGGACCCAAACCACGCCATGTACAGAGGGGGTAGTTGTTCAGGATCCACACCATCAAAGCGTCTATATCTCGTCTATATCTTACTCCCATCCCCTTCCTTCCTCCTCTCCGCCATATTCCGCTCCGCGCCCAGAATCAGCGTAACGTGATGGCTCAATGCAACTATATCCCCTCCCTCGTCTAATATAACGCATTCCAAGTCCATCCTCCCATTGCTGATTCGCTTTGCCCTCACCCTTGCGAAAAGCCACTCGACACCTTTTGCCGGTAACGCTTTCTTGATTTCCAAATTCAGTAGTAATGTCGGATACCAGAAGCGTGCCCAGCCATCTTTGTTCTTGCCGCCCTCCTGACTTGTCGCTGACTGCGAGAATGGCTGGTCGTCATCCTTGTTTTGTATGTTGTCGACTTGATACGGATCCTTTTCCGCCCGGTATGCCTCCACCACTTGCGGCCACATGTCGCTCACATAACCCAGACTTTCATCCGTGAACCTCTCTCCGTTCGAAAAACATATCCACTCATCTGCCAGTGATTTCGATTGTTGCCCTTGTCGCGGGAAGTAGAATTTGACGTTCTGAGACGCTTTGCGAAAGGCTGCAAACGGCATTTTGGTTTGCAGAGCCCACTTTGGGTCCGTGTTGCCTTTGAGCTTCGGGAGGTCAGCGTGATAGGGTGGTGGGTGGAGATTCCATGTCGTGGGTAACGTGAGGCCATTTTCGGTATGGATGTTGGAGTTGGTGATGTAGCCGACTACCTCTTCTCGATCCTCTTGCTTGAGAGTCACGTGAACCGTCGATGTCTGTCGTCCGAGTTTGGTGTCGTGTACGATGAAAAGCGCGGCGCCGGCCGAGGTGCGGCGCAGGAATTCGAGGTGTAGGGTTATCGTATGGGGTTGGTTCTGTTTTGATAGGGTTGTTGAAAAGTGCGTGCGGACGACACTGAGGAAGACGGAGGTAACAAAGCCCCCATGAGGTACTAGAGGTTCAGTTGTCAGTTCTAGCTGCATAGGTACAGGCGAGTCTCTTCGATAAACTTGCCCGTCCCGATACACCACTGCTCTGGGAAACTGGCCGAGTATGTATGGGAGTTGATGGCCTTGACGGCAATAGCCTCTGCGAAGGAAGTCATAGAATATAATCAAATATTCGCGTGATGTCCAAAGCAATTGACGAGTCGCGTCTTGCAAAGATGATGGAGTAATGGCCTTGATGAAAGCACAATAGCTCTCATAGCACTAATGCTGACAATGGCTTCAAACCATCTCGGCATCCCTTCCCCACAGTGTCATGCCTCGGTTAGATCCATGAATAATCAGATCTTCCGAATCTCGAGTCTCCTTCGATGTTCATCTTGCCAAATGATCGGCTAACACAGTAGATTGAGTGCAGTGACTGCGGCCCCTTCGGATTAGAACAAACTGAAAGAGATCTGCCTGATTCAATGATAGGCAGGACTTAACAGAGCTCAGTAATGAAGAAAGGTTGTAGTACTTGGTATCTAACGCGGCACGTTCCCGTCTGATCCGAAGCTGTTGTTCCGATATATCAAGCACTGTCGTGCGAAAGAAGGCTCGAATGCGCATACTTCTTAGGGGGTGAAGAAGAGAGACAAGATCATCCGGCGCCTTCATCGTCAAAATTAGCCTTTCATGGCGGCTATGTAAATTGAATCTGGCCAGCGCTTCCGCATGCCATTCGCGCATTTACATACATGCAATCTTCACGTTCTACCAGTAACCGTGTTTCTGTGCAACATCAGTAATATTGTATTTTTGAGGCGACAGCGCTTTAGACTACGGTAAGTTTATCTTCAGAAAAAAGCAATATCTAATGCTAAGTTTATTCACTCCCCGCAGTCACTAGCAGCGTTCGGAGCGGAGTATCATTCCAGAATGGCCTAAGTGAAGACTGTCATCGACGCCGGGGAGCCTTTGCGGCGCAGTATACGGATTCGTCGACCTTGTCTTTGGATACACTGCGCGCCGCCAAACGACACATCCCACACCCCCAGCCCAATTCCCCCAGCTCTCTATGATAGCCCAAACTTCAGTTTCGGCATTCGATACGGTGCTCAGCTTTTCAATAAGTCAGCTTCGATATGGGAAATGTCAGCAGCAGACCAGATGATGGCGCAGCAGTCTATCTGAGAGACCAAACTCGGTGTACGTGGGCGGCGCTCTCTCTCAGCCGTACGTGCGTTATTGACAATGTTTTGCTGCAGTAACCATTACCTCCCTGAATATCACTAATTCACGGCGGAGAGTCCTGCTAAATGTCGTACCCAATGCATTTCCTGCGACAAGAGTCACCGCAAGGAGAGATATTGGCGATGATAGCATCTTGGAATATGTACAGGTGAGAATTGGCCAGACGTACTATTGACTGCATATGTGCGTTCAGACACTTATGTCTCCGATACGTAAAGGATCCAGACCCAGCTCCATCGTCGTCGCCACCCTCGTTCATACTCCGCCTGAATAACGATGATGAGCTCAACTTCAACTTTACATTCGTTGTCCGGCAAGGGCACAATGGTGCATCAAAAATGAACGCCGCTGCTCCTACGCCTAACAACCCCACTGACACGGCGATCAACGGACTTACATACGTCTTCGCATCCGACTCCAGAGAATTGGACAATCTCGTCACCAGAGAGTTCCATGCCGATCCAAATCTCCATAAGAACTCCAACGTGCAACTGGTGGGGGACTACTCGACAGGAGGCAGTCCGTCGGTACAATTTTATTGGTCGTGGAAATGGAGACCGCCGAAGATGATGGAGGACAAAGGGGGTGGATGGCGGAATAGCTGCAGCTTTGTCGAGTACGATCAGCGAGCGCATCGATTGAACACTTTGGCCAGCTTTTCTTTTTGGATACATAATACACATAGGCTTCTCAACAGCCCACCACTACCGTCACCTGGTTTTGAGATGGTTGTACCGCCAAGACTGAGGGTACCGTCATCGCAGTCAGTTCAATCCGGAGTGAGCGACTCCGAAGGCTACAATGACAGCCGGAATCCTCCATCACCAGTTGAGTTGGTCTCGGAGAACGGCTCGTGGCTGCTACAAACGATGACCAATAACACAACGAAGGTGGACGTTTCGTGTCAAAGACCAGGCGAAGATATGAGCGCCGTGGAGGATGGACCATTATTCCGAGCTACTATGAAGGCACTAGAGCAAAAGACGGGCAATATGCGGATAAAGATGAAGAAAGTACTTAGAAAAGCTGAGGCTGCTCAGACAGCACAAGTTGAGTGTAATGATGCTTCTGCAGCCTTTATAGATGCGCTCAGAGATGCGTCTGCTTCGAACGCGAATGCGGTACAGCCAGCTCTAGAACACTACTTTGAGAAGATTGCAAGGCAGATCCTCCTTTACGAAAAGCAGAACACCGTGCATCTACAGAAGCTTATCATCGACCCTCTATCGAAGTTATACAACATCGACATCAAACAAGCAGAATCAAAGAAGAAGGATTTCGAAGACGAGAGCAGAGATTACTACGCTTATGTCAGTCGCTACTTGGGCCAGCGTCAGGACTCCTTGAAGGAAAAGAAGCGGGCTGAGAGCGACTCGAAATATCAAACTAAGCGGCAAATTTTCGAATTGAAACGCTTTGACTACTCTTCATATATGCAAGATCTCCATGGTGGGAGAAAAGAGCAAGAAGTCCTCTCACATCTGACCAAATACGCCGACACACAAGCAAAGAGCTACCTATCAACCGCGAAAAGGATCGAAGAGATGGTTCCACAGCTGGAGGCCTTGATACACGAGGTCAAGGAGGCCGACAAAGAATTCCAGTTCCAGAGAAGAGAAAGGGAAGAGAAGCGACGGACACTGGAGAAAAGCACCAAGACATACGTCGAGCCGGAGACTGTCGCGACGTCGTTGGCACTGCCTGTAACCCCTGGCAACAACAATAATGCAAGCTACATCACAGACACCGACTTAAGTCGTACTGATAGTGATGTCTCGACATCCAAGTATGGACCAAACGGAATGTCGACCTCATTTTCGCCGAATGGCGTTGCACTGGCTGCTCACTCTGCGACCAATGGTTCATCAAACTCACCTGCGGGACGACCACTAAGCGGTGTGCAGGTCAATAGTCCAGGTCAAGATAGGTTTAAAGGTATTCGAGATTTGGAGGAGAAGGACCATAGTAGCGTTATGTTGTCGGAGAAATCGGCTGGGCAGCACCGCAAAGAAGGTTTGCTGTGGGCTCTTAGTCGACCAGGCTCACATTTTGATCCGAAGGGGCTGAATAAACAGGCTTGGCATAAGTAGGTATCACTGGTCCGTTCACAGCATACCTAGTCTGACCAGAGCAGATTTTGGATCGTCCTGGACCAAGGCAAGCTTTCAGAATATAGCAATTGGAAGCAGAGGCTTGATCTTCACATGGAACCAATTGACTTGCGGATGGCTTCGGTACGAGAGGCTCGTAACTCCGAACGACGATTCTGCTTCGAGGTTATTACGCCCAACTACAAGCGCGTGTACCAAGCGACATCGGAAGAGGATATGAATAACTGGATCATGGCAGTCAACAATGCTTTGCAAAGCGCCGTCGAAGGCAGGGGAATCTCGCAGGCTTTTACTCTTTCGACCACAGGCGACAGATCAATAGGCCGAGACATTGGTTCCGTCCTTACTGGAAAGAGCTCATCGTACTCTGGGCATCACTACTCACCATCCAATCCAAGTACGAGCATCACAGCTAACAACGTGTACCGACGAACAACAGTTGGTGCTAGGCCTGCCTACGGCCGAAATGACAGCAACAGCTTCGAAGAAGACCCCTCCAAACTTCTCCAAATCGTCCGCGATACCGACCAAGGGAACTGCTGGTGCGCCGACTGCGGCTCCGGTATCAAGACCGAGTGGGTCTCTATCAACCTTGGCATCGTCCTTTGCATTGAATGTAGCGGCATCCATCGATCACTAGGCACTCATATCACCAAAGTTCGCTCTCTGACCCTTGACACCACATCCTTCACCACCGACATCGTCGAAGTAATTCTCCAAATCGGCAATCGCGTCAGCAACATGGTCTGGGAAGCCAAACTTGATTCCTCCCAAAAACCCTCGCCACAGTCCACACGCGAGCATAGACTCAGGTTCGTCAACTCCAAGTATGTCGACAAGGCATACGTAATCCCCATATCCTCCACTCTGTCGCATTATTCAACAGCCGACGAGACCCTCCTTGCTAGCATCAAGAAAAACGACATCCAGGGAGTTTTATATGCTATCGCCCTTGGAGCGAACACAAATGCAGCTGATCGGTCCCGCAATACGCACGCTGTTTTCCTCGCACTTGCGGCCGCTGAACCTGCTTCTCCTGCTTCAGCCTCCCCATCCAATTCAACGCGCTCGCCCACTCCAGGCAAAGTAACGGCGTTCCCCGTCGCAGAGCTGCTTGTGCAAAACGGTGCAGACATTCCGAGCCAGCTCCCAGCTTTCCCACTCTCGCAATCGGCACAGCTATACATCGACCAGAAGTCCGGGCGCGGAAGTGGAGGGGATACTCTAGGAGCGCTGCCAACTATTAGATTAGCGGGCTCGCCTACCGATAAAGAACGGGAGAAGGAGGCGAAATTGCAGAAGAGAGTCAGTGCTGGTGGAAGACTGGCAGGTAGACCATTGGCAATGGATAGATAGGTGAATAGGGGGACCTCACAAACGGATGGTATTTCCAAGTGGCCATGACATTTTTGTGTCATTTGGCCCACGAAGCATTTTCAAGGGGGCGTTTGTGGTCTCATTGAATAGATGATGCGCAGACTTGAGGGAGAGGCGTCGAGGTTGATACAGTGGTCTTGAGTGTAAAGGGGGCTGGGTGACTATGGTTTATAATCTGTAATGCGTAATGAGGTACCAGGGCTTGGATAATTCTGACAAAGACTGGGCAGTAACCCGAGACTACATCAATTCACAAAGACTGGAATTGTTACTACGGAATAGGTCTGCAATAGTACGACCAGTGGATCCACTTAACATCAACTATCAACCGCTCAAACAGATAGGAGGCTTTTATGCACACTGCTGTGCCTCAGTTCAACTTGTGTCTTCTCCCCTAGGTCCCATCAAGGCCGGTGACTACATGCCACAAGCCATCATTCATCATGATACAGCGGTCTAAGCGCGCTCTCTTCATCCGAACGGCGCTCATCACGCTCTTCCCCAACCTCGGGATCGTCGGAATAAGGCGCTTCGGTAATCCGCTGCTCATTAGCTGCCTGCCCCGTAATCTGGCGCGGTTGTGCATGCGTAGTATCCGCCTGCCACGAACTGACCCCAACCCTCCCCAACCACGCCGGTCTAAAACGCAGCACCAGGAGCACAACAAGCTATCAAAAGTCAGCACCACAATCACCACCCCGCACCTCCCCACCCAAACAAGCCAAGCCCACCTTGCTAACCAAACTACAAGCCCCAATCACAACCATCACCCCGAGCATCACCCGCTCCTCCCTCTCCCACCCATCCAAACACCGATTCCGTCGGCCGTACGTCACGACACACGCATCCGCCCCGTGCTCTCTATCCGGAAACGGCCACGCCTTGTCGACCGTCGATCGGAACCCACAACACTCCAACCCGTCTTGGATCCGTCGTATCCCTCTCGCATCGTGCGCTTCGAACAGCGCCCGCCAGCGTCCTTCGAGGCCGCAGGATAACGTGCCCGGAGAGAGTTGGGCTGCGGCGAGGGTGACGAGGATGGTGTCTAAGACGGTGATTAGAGTGAGGAGTTCGCCGGCTGAGAAGATGGTGCGTGATGGGGAGGTGCGCTTGTTGTTGTTGTTCGAGGGGCGGAGATAGTGCCAGAGGCCGAGGGCGTTGGCGAGCGGGACGAAGGCGGATAGGATGGGCGCTAGGGTCTGTAGTGGGAGGGCGAGGTAGGAGCTACGGAAGCCGGTGTAGACGCCGAGGATGGAGAGGGCGAGGGAGAGCTGTAGAGTAACGGAGAACTGTTAGTGGGGGTTTGGGTATGGTAATAGGGTGGAGAGGAAAGACGGACTAGAGCTCCGAGAAGGGAGATGATGATTCTTCTCATTTTCGATATGCCGGTGGTCTTTACTGTGAATGATGACCGAAACTTGAGATGCCTCGTGTGCAGTAGGCAGCGCTATCTCTGGTCTGAGGTGCAAATTATCAGTTATCTGTGAGAGTTGTATAGTAAATGCGGGGCTTGCTTGTTACACCGGATTGCGATCTCGACCGCAGGCACGCCCCTCTGATTCACTTATGTATGATGTCTGATACCAAAAACGAAAGCATGGGTCAGGTCCTCCGAAAGCCCTCTCCCATTTCACTCCGCCCGCCCATCCACCTCCTCCTTGACTGGGACTCCACCCTCACAACGCATGACACCCTCTCCCTCGTCGCCGCCATCGGCTACACCAACCACGAAAACAACCCCAAATCCACGCCCCTACCACCCTGGACCAAGATCTCAGAAGCGTATAGCGCCGACTTCAAAAGACATGAAGAGAATTACAGACCTCGACGTGAAGAGAGGAGGAATCTGCAGGAAGAATTGAGGTGGCTTGAGAGTTTGAGAGGGGTGGAGAGAGCGAGTGTGGAGCGGGTTGAGAGGACGGGGGTTTTTAGGGCGGTGAGGGGGTGTGATGTTGAGAGTGCTGCTCGCGCTGCTGTGGTGGGAGGGGGTGTCAGGTTAAGACCCGGCTGGGCCAGGTTGTTGGAGCTTGTAGAGGAGGGTGGGGGGATGAGTGCTGTTGTGAGTGTGAATTGGAGTGCCAGGTTTGTGAGGGCTTGTTTGGAATATGCGTGTGAGCTTGAGAAGACAGGAGAGGAGAGGGAGGGGGCGAGGGCGGTTGTAATGGGGATGAAGGTTATGGCGAATGAGATTGAGGGTCTCGACACGGTTGAGGGTGGGAGTGGGAGGTTGAGCAGGTATCTTGAAGATGAAGGGGGGATCTGGACGGCGGAGGATAAGGGGAGGGTTGTTAGGGAGTTGATTGGGGAGGAGGTCTTTCCGGTGGAGGGCGAGAGGAATAAGGAGCAAGGGTTAAGCACCGACAGGTCAGGTGATGAGAGCTTTGCATGCGGTAGTGAAGATACGGCTGTGGAAACGCCGGAGGCACCATCTAGACGGTACGCCCAGACCGTGTACGTTGGGGATAGTGTCACCGACCTGGAGTGTTTGATGCTGGTAGATGTGGGCATCTGTGTTAGGGACGAGCCTTTGGGAAGCGGGCAGGGGGCGTTAAAGGAGGTTTTAGAAAGACTAGGCGTGGAGTGTAAGTGGATAGGTGAGGTGGGAGACCTCCGGCGGAACTGTTCTGGCCTTGCTGCACTGAGCAATGGGACGAAGCACGGGCTATGGTGGGCTAGGAACTTTGAAGAGATACATAATAGTCCTTTGTTCAGTAATCCGGCTGGAAAGTTACAGCAGCATATATCTGATCCCACGAGAAACCCAGAACTATGACCAAAGTAATACCTCAGCAAGATTGTGTAATTTACCTATCTCTTCAGTGATGACCTTATCAATTTCTTGTAACCCTTTACGGCCTCGTCAAGGTCGCTGGCAACCAAATGCTCGTGGTCCGAGTGAGCGACAAGTATGCTCCCAGGGCCATACAAGTACCGCTTGTGATCACCATTCAGGTTTGGGATGTCTGTGCCATAGTTCACCACGATGGTACCGAAGCCTGCAAATTGTAAGCATTCAACCATGGAGCAAGCTGCATTCCATTCCACTGACCTTCAACGTCATGATCAATATCCACAGGGCCATAACCTTCATTCAAGAATTCGACCTCCAAGTCTTTGTCTACGGCATCGATAGCGTCAAGCACACTTTTCTTCGTATGCCCCGCTGATCCTGCTGCGATTCGGACCTGTATTTGCGCTGAGGCGGTCTCCGCAACCACATTCCCGGCGACGCCTCCCTCCATCCTTCCAATATTCAGGGTAGTGTTCCCATATTTCTTCGAGCTGGGAAGCTCCAGCTTGTCCAACGCGGCCAGTGCTGGGATGAGCATGGAGTTGGCATTCACGCCTAACCATGGGTACCCACTATGCGCAGCCTTCCCCTTCGCCTTAATATTGAATCCTATATTACCTTTGTGTCCTGATGCGAGTTTCAGTTCGGTAGGTTCCCCAAAGATCACGGTCTCCCACTCCATATCTAAATAATTGGCTTTCCTCATGCCATCACCGCCGGTCTCCTCACCAACAACGAATAGTAAAGCCACATCTCCATCACCTACCTCTTTACTATCAAGTAGCTCTTGCAGAGCTATGATCTGTGTAGCCACACAGCCTTTTGCGTCCACGCTGCCCCGGCCCCAGATATCATGGTGCGGTCGTACTTCGTATGGCCAGAAAGGTGGAACAGTGTCGATATGACTGGTCAGCAAGGTGCGCGTCTTGCGTTTCTTGCCATGATATGCTACTAAGTTCCGTCTATCATGCTGAGACTTCACGAAACCTGCAGCTGTGGGTATTTCTGCTCCGGCGTAGCTGACGACCTGGGTCTCGACGGTGAAATTGCGCGCGCCGAGGTAGTTGTGGAGGTAATGGCCAACGGCATGCTCGTTGCCGCTGATTGACTCGATCTTCACGAGATCACGGTGGAGAGCGAGGAGGGGTGAAGCACTGAATGTGTTCTCGTCAGGGTGTAGTGGGCGTTGCCGATTGCTGGGAGATGAGGGAAGGTTTGCATGGGCAGATGATGCGAGTGCAACGACACAGGTGACTGTAAGCAACTTCATAATGCCGCAGGTAGACTGAAGAAGTCAATGGCTAGCAGTGAGTCCACGCTAATTGAGATTTCTTCCTATATACATGTATCTTAAAAATGTCGGGGACGGCCGAGGTTGAAGCTTGAAGCTTGCGGGGAAAGTTCCACACATCAGAGAGCACAGAACGTTATTGAAATGGTTCGCACTAGATTATGGCATTTACAAAAAAATCTCATTGGCCAACTATAAGCTATTGTGTTGTAAATGCATATTATGCGCCATCCCCATGCTCAACAGAACAAAACGTACTAGTTCGTACACCAGTCTTCTCCCGTCTCTTCAGCTGGAGAAGCTCTTCGCTTCAACTACTGGGACCTTCTTTACTTCTCCTAAGTCTTGAACTGTGTCCTTCTTCACTTCCTGGACAATATGTCCTTCTGTGTCTCTCGGCTTCCGCTTCCAGCCAGTGGAGAAGAGCTTACCAAGCTCAAAGCGTGGGAATATGTGCGCTTCAGTATTGATGATAATCTGATCCAAAGGTAGTAGATCATTGGGAGAGAATAGAAGGTAGAGGTACTTGAGGGTTTCGGCCTAGCACATGTCAGAGAATGTTTACAGACATCGCGCTCGTATACCAGATCTCTAGCACTTACCAGCCAAAAACTCTCCATATTATCCTTCGGTATTGGCGGTAGCTGGTTTGCATTACTCAGACTCGTAAACCCTGTGCCATTTTCAACAGCACTATATCTGATGAAAGACTTGAACATTTCCCATCCCCATTCCCTGTAGATATTATCCCCCGTAATCCTCCACATATAAAACAAGCTCTCCACCGTCTCTGGCCGCTGGAGATTATGCGAGTCCATAGGCTTAATAATATAGTCACTCTTCCACTCCGCATCTTCGGCGTTGCTCATCTCTGCAGATGCTTTGACGCCGTCGGCCTCCATCTTCGGCGGATCATGGACGTTGAAGCAGCTGATCTCAGGAGCGAGACCAGTGGCCATAACCTTGTACATACCCCAACAGGTCTTCGTCAGTTCTCTTGCCAACCTCATCTCTTCTTCCTGCTTCTTTCCCCACGAGCTTGACTTCCTGGCTCCCGCTTCCGTGAGCCCACCAGTGGCACCCAAGGCGATTGTTCCAGGCATGAAGCACACGAGATGATCCATCTTTGGGGACAAGTTCTTAGTAAGGCCATCGGGTCTCTCGGCAAGGACTGTGAAATGAGATGGCGCAGAGTATGTGAGGAGGTGCTTGCGAACGCCTGCAAGGGCTTGATTCCACATCTCCAAGTATATTGGCTCTTGTTTCGAGGTTTGTAAATATTGCTTGATGAGGTATTCTGCGCATGTCAGTCCTACAACATCTCTGTAATCTGGCAATCGAGCACTTTACCATAGTACGAGTCTCCTCTGCTCCCAAGACGGATGTTCTCGCCTCGAAAGTGTCCTCTATCCGCGTAGATGAAAATAGGCAAAAGGCCATCCTCCATGCCATTGTCATCAATGACTTGGATAACTTTCTCAGCCTTATCCCAGTAGTTTTTTTCGCCTGTCAGCTTTGCAAGGTACTTCATCTCAAGCTGCAGACTTGCGGCCTCGGCTGTCGACGAAGCCCCACCATCGATATGTGACGGAACCCCTTTTATGGTTTTCAGGTTGACGCTTGCGTAAGGTATTCCAGATGCGGAATCAAACGCACCAAGAAGACGGTCCGCAAGGTCTGTCGCCTTCTCCAGGTATAGGTCCTCACCCGGAGCCCCTTTATCGTCGTCTGAGAGAGGCGCCCAGTCAGGGAACGCGGTAGATAGGTAATGCGCGGACAGTAACCCGCCTAGCATACGGATGGTGGTCTCAAACGTATTGACCTCGTGGTCTTGGTCATAATTAAGGGATGTCGATATCCATTCGCGGGCGTGCGAGAGGCGTGATGTCAGATTCATGATCATCAAGGTATCAAGGGCATCGACAATGATCCAGCCCATGCCATTTGGTACCATTTGCCGGCCAGCCTTGGAGATTGGATGGAATTCGTCGTAGCCTTTGGAGCAAGCCGTTAGCAATAGCCTAATACTACAAGTCCTTCAAGAACACAGTTGCTGGATAAAGAAGAAACCCAACTTATCCTTCATCATCTTGACTTACCCCACGCATACTGCTCATAGCCATCCCAGCTCAACATGAACGCTTCTTTCACCCGCTCTCGTCGCTCATTCCAATCTACAACCGCAGAGTCTGGCTTTTTCAGCCAGCTCCACGCGTTCTTCCCGCTTTTCTTGATATCCTCCGGTATGCTCCTGGCGCTTGAGAAGAATCCCAGCCAGTATATCAGCCCAGTTACGAATAGGATTCCTCCCGCTATGACCCTTTTCCGCCTGTAGAGATATCCTTGCTTCCGTGAAGCAGCATAGCTGTACGGCTTGTCTTTATACATCGGGAGCTCCCTCCTGTCTAGGAATCCGCCTATCTTGTCAGCAAAACCTGTACTCGTATTTCCATTCTGTTGCCCATGTATCCTCCCTGAGCTGCCCCAATAACCATCCTCGTATACGCGCTGAGAGCTCGTGAAGCTGGGGACGTTGTTAGGAAGGGCGAAAGACATGCCGTTGGCAAACAGTACGCGAAGGTATTTGAATCTCAGTCTCTGGGCGTCTCGTTACCCTCGAGCCTGACGATCATATGTTGCTGCTGAGGTCTAGGCCTCGAAAGCGCTTGACCTGAGGAGATGGGGCCAGATTGCAATGGAAGAGGGAAGGACCTTAGTAGTCCACGCTGATTTCCCAGGGATGGTCGCATCAACCAAGAAATTTCACAGAGGAGCAGATAAAGAGCGACTATGACAATTTTGGTGGAGAGAGTTGCGTAATGTGGGTATTGATACTCAGGATCCTTCGGTGTGTATAAGCAAAGCTCGCAATGGGGATCCATACAGATGACGTCTCGTCTACGATGAACTCGATAGTTGATGAATGCTCACTCAAATGCTGAAATAATTGGTCTGGCTCTATTGCTTTGTAATATTAAAGGGCGAGCGGGTCACGCAGCTCGCTGTGGCTACAAAGATTGAAGTTCTTACAAAAACAACTGGGACGCCTGACGAAGTGCCCTCCTTGAACATAATCTATCTTACAACTTCTGATATTCAAGCTTACCCTCGAGCTTTTTTGACTCCGCGACTTTTCTTACTGCTTTGTTAAAGTCATCCTGGTTGACTGCGTCTCGGTAGTCTTTGATCGCAAAAAGGCCTCTGTGAAGGAGCATTAGTTTCTCTCCACAAGAGATTGATGCGTGTCTACTTACGCTTCCGTAACAACATTTCGCAGATCTGCACCGTTCAGTTGATCGCTCATCTTCACGACGCTCTCAAAATCGATTTCGCCTTCCATCGCAACACCACTGGCATGGATCTTCAGGATCTCTAACCTACCAACCTCATTGGGTAGAGGGATTTCGATCTTCCTGTCCAGTCGTCCAGCTCTGAGGAGTGCCGGGTCCAGCGTATCCGGTCGATTCGTCGCCATGATGATCTTTGTCTTTCCAAGATAGTCAAAGCCGTCGAGCTGGTTGAGAAGCTCCATTAATGTTCGCTGGATCTCTCGATCGGCGGATGTACCCTCAGAAAACCTTCGACCACCAATTGCATCAATCTCATCCATGAAGATAATACAAGGCTCATGTTCCTTTGCATAACCGAACATCTCACGGATGAGACGAGCCGATTCACCGATATACTTGTCCACGATGGCGGAAGACACCACTACACACCAGCATTAGCCGATGCTCGCTAGCCTGAAGCTGCTTGCGATGCCGCTGACCTTTCAAGAAATTGGTCTCCAGGCCACTTGCCACAGCTCTCGCCAGTAGCGTCTTGCCTGTGCCGGGCGGACCGTAAAGCAGGACACCTTTTGGCGGCTTAATCCCAACCCGCAAGAATAGCTCTGGATTCTTCAGTGGCAGTTCAATGACCTCCCGTAGTTCACGAATTTGATCGTTCAATCCACCGATCCCTCCAAAGCTGATCTGTCCAGGGTCTTCTAAGGACATGTTGTAGACCAAGGGATCGACTTCTCGTGGCAGCATTCGCATGATGGTGAGAGTAGTCATGTCTAGCGCGACCCGGGTTCCTTGTTTCAGCTTGGCTTTGTCGACTTTTGACCGGCACCCGACAACATATCGAGGACCTGAAGAGGCTTTGACGATAACTAGAGAACAGTCTGCTTAGCACTGATCGTTCTCCACATCCTAAAACTGAACGTTCCATCCAGAGTAGTATGACCTACAGCGTTCTTCGTCTAGCTGCTTCAGCACCTCTCCTATTATTTGCCCGACGCTCTGTAATGCTTTGATATTCTCCTCTGTCGTGTCAAAGTCCTTCTGTAGACCCTTGATGTCCAGCCTCAGTGCCTTCAACTTCGCCTCCCATTCTCTTGACTCCAATAGTTTGTTCTTGTATTGTTCAAGTGCTTGCTCCCTTTCTGGATCGTTTGCTCCATTCATCTTGGGAAGTGTGAGAACACGCAAGAAGCTCCGGAGTGAGGTTGTGATTAAAGGCTGTGTGTAGTTTGCGCAGATATGCCGAGTACGGCAAATGGCGATAGTCGATGTTGCCAAGTGTGTAGGTTTAGGTGAGTTCTGTAGAGCCGTGTCCTAATGCTGTGGCGAGAGGAGATAGGTCGAACTTCGTAGACTTGAATCTGGATATCATGGTCTATGAGCCAAGCTCACATCTCATATGCTTAGTCACGTAGAGCTCGCCTGATCACGTGCTGGACCAGCGACATCCGCTAACTAAGAGTCTCCCATGGCTCTTTCCGAAATGACATCGGCCTGGCCCCACCAAAAGAGCCGACAAGACTCAACCGTACTTGTACCTAAGAACGCCCTGAACTCCCCTCGTACTGTCTTTAGCTATCACTTCTCCAATCCTCAGAAGCTGACCTTTTTCCTCCTAATCCACAAGTAACGTCACTCAATTCCTCCGGTAAGATATATTTCGGTGTTTCGGACCATGGCCGCGGGGACATAGCCCTTCATGCCAGCGAAACAATACGGGGCAGTGGTAGCCTTATCTGCTTGCAGCACCTATGCTTTTTCCCAATGAGTAGCACAATTTACACATCACTTGACATCATCTTTCATTGGGCTCAAAATCAAACTGAAAGTAGTCGACAAGTCCGTTTGTTTTCACTCTGCAACCCATACTACCCGTTACTGTTACGACCATCACAGAACTCAAAATCTAACTCCTCACTAAATCAGCACAACATCGTCATGGCTATCACCAAGATCCACGCTCGTTCTGTCTACGACTCTCGCGGAAACCCAACTGTTGAGGTCGATGTTGTCACCGAGACCGGCCTTCACCGCGCCATCGTGCCCTCCGGTGCTTCCACTGGTACGTCAATGAAGGAGGGCTCAGAACAAACAACGATAGTCTGACTGCCACGGTTGTATAGGGCAGCATGAAGCTTGCGAACTGCGTGATGGGGATAAATCTAAATGGGGTGGAAAGGGTGTTCTCAAAGCCGTTCACAACGTCAACTCGGTCATTGCTCCAGCCATCATCAAAGAAAACATCGACGTTAAGGACCAATCCAAGGTCGACGAATTCTTGAACAAGCTTGATGGATCAGCGAATAAGACGAACCTCGGTGCCAATGCCATTCTTGGTGTCAGCTTGGGCATCGCGAAGGCTGGGGCTGCTGAAAAGGTTAGCGGTACTCATCGCTATGAGGTTTGGTCTTACTGATTGGACTTTCTCCAGGGCGTACCACTTTACGCTCATATCTCGGATCTTGCTGGCACGAAGAAGCCTTACGTCCTGCCTGTTCCCTTCATGAACGTCCTCAACGGTGGTTCTCACGCTGGTGGTCGCTTAGCCTTCCAAGAATTCATGATCGTCCCCGAGTATGTGTTGGCAGATGCCGAATGAAGGTCACTGGCTGATTGCGCTCCAGTACTGCACCTTCCTTCAGCGAAGCTATGCGCCAGGGTAGCGAGGTATATCAGCAGCTCAAGTCCCTTGCCAAGAGCAAGTACGGCCAGTCTGCCGGAAACGTTGGCGACGAGGGTGGTGTTGCGCCAGATATCCAGACCGCTGAAGAAGCGCTCGACCTCATCACTGAAGCCATAGAAAAGGCAGGATACAAGGGTCAGGTTAAGATTGCTATGGATATTGCCTCAAGCGAGTTTTACAAGGAGAAAGAGAAGAAGTACGACCTAGATTTCAAGAACCCCGACAGTGACAAGAGCAAGTGGGTCACCTACGAACAGCTCGCAGATATGTACAAGTCCTTGGCCAGCAAATATCCGATCGTCAGTATCGAGGATCCTTTTGCTGAAGATGACTGGGAGGCATGGAGCTATTTCTTCAAAACCTCCGACTTCCAGATTGTTGGGTGAGTTTCAGTGCATTCTCCCTTCAGGTCGAAGATAGCTGATAATCCTTGTCGGCTGTAGTGACGATTTGACTGTTACAAACCCAATCTTCATCAAGAAGGCCATAGAGCTGAAGTCTTGCAATGCTCTTCTCCTCAAGGTGAATCAAATCGGTACTCTGAGCGAGTCTATCCAAGCCGCCAAGGACGCCTATGGGGCTGGCTGGGGTGTCATGGTCTCTCACCGGTCGGGAGAAACCGAGGATGTCACCATCGCCGACGTTGTCGTGGGTATTCGAGCTGGTCAGATCAAGACGGGTGCACCAGCTAGGTCTGAGCGTTTGGCCAAGCTGAACCAGATCTTAAGGATCGAGGAGGAGCTAGGCCAGAACGCCATTTTCGCCGGTGAGAAGTTCCGCACCGCTGTCAACATGTAAAGTGGTGGCCGGCATGGGGTCCACTGATGAGCATTGAGAGATGGGATACGGTCTTGCACAAGCAGAGAAAGCTTTCTGCTGTAGTGGTCTCGGATTAGGGGCAGTCGCATAAAGAAAAGTGCACGCTTCGTTCAACTGAGTGTAAACGCTGCAAAAGCGAGCCAGCGGGAACAGAATTCAGAGGTCTGTTAGCTATCCATAATCTGACCTTTGATTAGGAGATCACACTATGCAGTGGCTGTCTAGTAATGAGCGTGAGTGAAGGCTAATTCGCATGTAAGGTATGGTTGAAGTTGGCATCAATGTGGAATGCACGCTAGAGACGCAGCCGGAAGTTTGATGCACATGCGCCCCATTTCGTTGCGCCCTCTGCCCACAACCATTTCTCAACCCCGACACGCACAAGTTGACACTTCGCTGGCAGCACATGCAATAGCAACTTGCCCCGTAACAACCGTTATCAGTTCCATCTGGTCAAAATACACATAGCAGAATGAGCCCGACCAAGTGGGGTATGATTCCTTGGTCGATTGCTGAAGACCCCATGCCCGCTACTGCAAGCGCATTGCACTAGATCTCTGCACATCGCAACTGAACCTTTCAGAACATCTGGCTGACCGCTTCTTCGGGTTTCTCCAACATCAGATGACGAAGAGGACAGCACTCCTCCTTCCTCGCCCCCTGCGCCGGCCGCAATCGCACGACGATCAAAGTTCGACGATGAGGAGGATGACAGCGACGTGCGCTCTCTTTACCCATCAGCTCTCGGATTCTGAAGACAGCTTTCCTGATGTTCTGTTCTCTAGGTCCTCGACTCATGGGACGCCGCAGAAGACTCCGAGGTGGAGCGCGAAAAGGCCAAGAAAGCCGCAGACGTCAAAGCCAAAGCCGATGCCGAAGCAGCCGCGAACAAGAAATCCAAGTCGCAGCGAATAGAAGAGAAGAGACAGGAGACAATGCGGCGGAAACAAGAAGAGGAGGACGAAGACACCAGCAGCGGAGAAGAGGACATGGCGGCGAAGCGCGAGCGATTACGAAGGACAGAGCAAGATTCGGACCTCAAGCATGCCGAGGATCTCTTCGGCGACATCGGCATCAACAAGAACCGCTCTGCGCCCAAAGCGGTAGTTGCAGCAGACCCGTCGGATCCTAACAGCGCCATCGACCTCTCCTCCCTACCTCTCTTCAACCCACAGACCAAAGACCAGTTCGTCAAACTCCGCGAAACGCTCACTCCCATCCTGGCAGCCAACTCGAAGAAAGCGCAGTACACGCTCTTCATGCAGGAATTCACAAAGCAGATCGTCAAGGACCTGCCGAGCGAGCAGATCAAGAAGATTGCGAGCGGGCTGACGACGCTGTCCAACGAGAAGATGAAAGAGGAGAAGGCGGCGGAGAAGGGGGGAAAGAAGACCAAGGCTGCGAAGACAAAGGCCACGTTGGTCGCGAACCGCGATACGGCTTTCAAGGCAGATACGACGAGTTATGGAGACGATGTTGACGAGTATGTATATCCGGACGGACTGCGTCGAGGTAACGAATGAGCGCTGATCATTCTGCAGTGGTGATGACTTCATGTGAAGTTGCTTTCGGTGCCTCACCTAGCCCTTTCTCCTTCCTCGAAATCGACTGTTCGACAGCTACGCATCTGCAGCTCTACTCGGGGGCACAACAATCGCATCAGTACCCAGTATCACCCACGTCACGTTACGCCTGACCAGTACACGTCCCTGCGAAAACATGGACCCTCGTCGGTGCGGAGGATGGACCTATGTTTCGCAGCCCATGCCATGCCGTTATCCACAGCTGCGGCTTACTCCGTATTGTCTTCGTGCTTGCTATGCTGCATGATTTGCGTGTCGTTCTTCCGTTGCCTCTGCCTCTGCCTCTTCTACTCTTTTACACATAGGGACACTAGCGTGAGCATGGCTAGGGTTCAGTTCGGCAGGGCCATAAATAGCGGGGCGTAGGTTGAATCTGTCTAGTCAATTCGCAGCAGAAAATCAAAAGAAGCTCTTTTTTAGTTCTACCTGTCTGCGATGGCGAATCGGGAATTCGTGAACACGACTTTTACTCGAAAATAAAGCGGGACTTGGAGAATGTAGATTGATGCATTGTTTTGCACACGAGAACAGTATTGGTTGGTACGGTAGACAGACAGATGGGATTTACTACTAACTTATAACTGGCTACGGCTCGGTTTTCTTCCAGTATCCACAAAGCCCAAGAAACTCCATCCAAGCCCTTATCGATGCCCAACATCAGCCTTCGAAAACCTGTGCGACAAATACCCAAGTGAGATCCCGTTTAGGTAAGTATTACATGATATCTCCTGCACCAAATCATCTACTGGGCCCCGGTATAATCCACAAATCCAGGCCTCCCCGCCTCGCTGCCCTCGAAAATCGTCTCCTCGACCACAGTCTCGCCCAACGCGCTCCTCTCGCCCGCGACAATCGGACTGAAGGCTTCCACCTCTTCGATCTCGTCTTCGTCTTCCTCCTCGATGATCTCGCCGCTTCGACGCCCTGCCGCGCTCGCGCTGCGACTTCCGCCTACGCTGCTGTCGCGGCCTCGAGGGTTACCACCACTATTACCGCTGCTGGTGCTGGTGGGGTGGTTGCCGGCGAAGAAAGCGCCCGTGGTGGTGGTGGTGGAGACGTTGAGCATGGGGCCTTTGAAGGGGGATTTTTTGCGTTTGGCGAAGACGAGGCCGCTTGGGGAGGCGAAGGTTGCGGATTCGTTGTATGCGGATGTTGATGGTTGGCGGACGACGCGGATGTTGGAAGGGAAGGCGGAGGTCGTAGGGGTTGCGGGGAGGACTTTGACGGAGGTGTGCGGGGAGCGGGTGGTTTTGTTGAGGTTGGTTGAGGTGGAGGTCGTGAAGGAGTTTGAAGAGGTTGAGGAGGCTTTGGAGTGGCTGTGGACGTGATGGATGCTGCGAATGGATGAGACAGAGGAGGAAGTTGATTTGCGGCCACGTAGACCAGTGGAAGGGCGGCGGTAAGAGGAGTGTGGGGTTAAGGGCGCAGGGGAGAGGGACTTCCGATGGCGAGGAGTTGGCATGCGCGGGCGTGACGAGTGGATGGCTGGAGAGTGAGGTCCAGGCGGTACGGTGACACCGGGTGACTTTAGGGTTGAGACCGCCGATGGCCGTCGGGCATCTGCGAGGCTCTTCTCTGGACAGGGCTTCAGCGTTGAGGCTGTACTCCTGGATGCTGGTGATCTTGCTCGCTTCGCGGATTCCATGAACCAATGCTTGATCGACGCTAGCTGGTTGATGATAGGATGCTGATGCCGACGAGGCGGTCTTCGTTTGTTGAAGCCGTTCGGCGCCAGTAAGTCAGGGTTCGAAGAGACGAGCTGCAGAGTGCTGCCCCAGGATCGTCTCCTTTCTTTCGGTGGCAGAGGTGGTCGATGTCTTGACGAGCTTGCTGATCTTATCGAATCCTTTTCGATTGGCGGTGGAGGTGTTGCTGACCCAGGAGAATCCACTGCAGTACCTTCTGGTAATTGGGGAAGATCGGGAACTACTAGATGGGCTGCAATTGCGTTAGCAGCCTCTTTGATGTTATAGAGGGAGTCTTACGCGTTGAAATGCTTCGTCTCTCCCTCCTACCCCTACTCCGTGGTGGATCACCGATGTCCGGAGCGTGGCTTTCTTCATCGACTTCAGCCAGCGTTGGCGCCAACCTTTCCAGCCGAGTACTTGCAGCACTCAGACGGCGGAAATTCTTGGCCTCTGCCTCCTTCTCTTTCCGTTTTCGTTCCCTCCGCAATTCCTTTCGCTCTTCTTTTTCAATCAGTAAAGCCCACCATCCTGCCAAAGAATCGCATCGTTGAGCGAGGACGTTCTCAATGACTCTATCAATGTCTACACCAGCACTGCGCATTCGCTCCAGGGTCTCCTTCTCGAGTCTTGTATTGAATGGGGCAGGCTGCGTGAGCTTGAGAATGGCTTGTTGCTGAGGCGCATATCCTGCTAGGAAGGGATGTGCTAAGATGTCTGATAAGCTGGGTCTGATCAGTTGTCGTTTCGAAAGAAGCAACTGGATCAGAGCCTTTGCATCCGCTGGTATTTGACCAGGATACTTTGGCTCGCACGTGAGAATTCTGACTTTCGTTGACGTATCGTTATCATCATCAAAAGGAAGCTCTCCGGCCAACAGTGCGTAGAGGATGATGCCTAAGCTCCACACATCGACCTTCTCGCCGGCGTACTTCTCCCCTCTGAGCATCTCCGGTGCACTGTAGCATACTGTCCCACAGAAGGTTTGCAGATAGCTAGCTTTGCCCTCATACTCGCGGGTGAAACCAAAGTCGCAAAGCTTTACGTTCTCATTCTTATCCAGGAGGATATTCTCGAGCTTGAGATCTCTATGTACGCATGACATATTGTGGACGTACGTGACGGCTCCCACAAGTTGCGTAAAGATCTTCTGGACCTTCTCCGGCGGTATCGGGCCATTGCTGAGGAGGTAGTTATATAATTCATCGCCTATATAACAGCCAGCAATCAGTATAGAATCTTGTCTGCACAACGAGCCGTATACCTGGGCAGTATTCTAGAGCTAGCCATACGAGCTTCTCCGTTATTATAACCTCGTATAACCGTGCAATATGTGGATGAATGAATTGTCGATGATGGTGGATCTCCCGCGCAAGATTCGAGTCATCTTTATTCGCCGATTTGAGCACGACCTAGTACAATGTTAGCATCACCATATCCTACAGACTGTTGCGCATCTCAACCGGACCTTTGAGCCATTGGTAAGCTTATGTGAAGCAAGATAAACCTTCCCAAAGGACCCCTTGCCGATCAGCCGTCCCAGAGTGTAGTTGCCGACTGTGTGCAGGTCTTTCGACGAGAATTCTCTAAAGAAGCGCGAGGCCCGGTCAGCACTGCTTCGTCATTGCATAAAGGTATCACTACTCACTCCAGGAGCTCATGGTAGGAAGTGGCAAGCTGTAGAACATCAGGGGAGTCAGCGTGAGTTGGTCAAGCTTTTGCGCACAACGACGCCCGCAGCTCGACCACCGAGCTGTGCAGGGGCCCGGTCCTTGATAGTTCTAACCTTTGCCTTCTGACTCTGCAATTCTGCCTTGGTCCTGGCAGGCGGCATGTATCGAAGGCTCCTATGCACGGACTCTATCCGCATTGAATGCGCAGTGCGATGACCAACAGTGAACAATGGTAAAGGCAGAAACGAGGAGCAAAAGCACTTTTGATCGTTGCATTCGTAGAGATACCATTGGAAGCTTTGAGAAAGACGTTTTACAACTGCATTTGAATTTGAGGGCAGCCTGAGGTGGGACAGAAATCGTAGTGGTCAGTTTCTCAGCGGGCTATTCTAAGCCACATATCATTGGCAGAAAACCTTCCCTTGTCTACATTATTTCTAGCGCTACATACATGAACTCCATCAAAGATTGTTACACAATCCTTAGCACATGGTATGGTGCTCGAATAAATCTTCAATGGCCATTCCCTGAATTATAGGTCTCTCAATGCACAATTGCTTTAGGGCCTGATGCCAGACTCGTTGAGCTTGTGTTAGCGTCCTCTTCCCCCACGTACCATGACAAGCTCTCTAGATGCTCTCTAGCATGAACGCTGATACAGAATGTTGCATCTATACTCCGCAGCTCCGGCTCTTTCATACTTGCTAGAGCAGCGAGGCCGAAATAAGAGTGCAGCAGATCTGGAGTGGCAGCACTGTGAGCTATGGATCAGGCTAATGATGGGATCATAAAATACCTGGATCTTCTCCAGGAAGCTTGCCAAACCCTCCCACAACGTGCTGCGTCTTCTCTAACAAGTACCTCCGGTTGGCGTTAAAATCCATAAGATGTACTTTGTTCAGTATCTGTGGGGCTCCATCAACCTTGACCATTGATCGATTGTAAGGCAGAGAGCGTCCTTACTGCTAGAGAACCTCCCACCCAATATGAGTAACATGTGTCAGCGTTTTTGTTGCAGCGGCCGTTGAATCCAGCCCACCGCAGCTCTTGCGGATCATGTACTGCAAGTGCATCCAGATGCCTATCTGTTGCCGGAGCTGGCGTCACTCCCAGGACAGACAACGGCTTGTGCTTTGAGGCAGAAGCAATTGGATGATCTCCAGATCCATAGTACTCGTCCTCTTCCAGAACAGTAGTCTGCCGCGAGACTAACCAGTGGATTGTCGTACTTAGTGACCTCAATCCCCGCGTCGAGGTTCTCTCTAATCCGGTTCTAGAAGGCGGAAGACGCTCCATTTCCGGTATAGAAGTAGATAGCCTATCAAGGAACGAAAGAGCGCCGATCGCGCAGTATGTGAACCCAGCTGCACCTCGAAATGAGTACACGTCTGCTACGCCGCAGAAAAAGCGACTAGGTGCGTACCATGGGCTTCGTGGTAAGGTCCTTCAGAAACACCGCCGTCATAGGTCTAGATGTTGTCCCGGTCAAAGTTCGACCGGGATGCACACAGGATCTGCGAGAAGAGCATACCTCTGATGCCCTAATATACTGCACCATCCCTTCGACATTAACATCGTTGATATCTTGATTTAGAGCAGCCCTTTTCCCCCTCAGTATCCGTCTCACTCCAGCCGCACAGTTGCAAAATCTCATATCTCTTCCACCCTCTATCCTTGCACCCTCTCCCAATGTCTCTCCAAAGCTGCCATCCGGTCTCTGAAGCTTCGGTACCCATTCCAAGCATTCCCTCCTCTTAACCCTAAGCAGATCATCGCCCAATACTACCAGCGCCGCAAGCGCAAAGTAAGTCGCTGGGAGGTTCGCCGGATCCCAGTGTGAATTCTCTTCCGACCTCAATGCCCCAAAGTCCGTTCCCGTAAATCCACGGAAACCGCCATGCGGATGCTGACATTGATAGATCCAATCTATGTAGCTTGCGCGCTCGGCCGCTGTAGTTCTGCTCTGCAGAGACCCTAGCAAGTCGAGAGCAGAGACTATGAAAAAGCCGACGAGTATACGGTTGGAGTCGTTGGAGGTGGCAGCCGCAGGAAGGTAGGTCTGGAGGTTACGGAGCCAGTAATCTATATGTCGTTTCTTATTGAAGCTAGATTTATCTGCTTGCAGTTGTCCCAGAATCATAGCTACTACTTTCGTAGACAGCGCGGCAAAAGCTCATAAGAGCCTTATGAAGCGCAAAACGAAGCTTGTAAGCCTCTTCTGCTGTGCAGAGTAGACGCTATAAAGGTAGACTGCGATGCGTCGACAATGAGACGACCAATGATTCGGAAGCCTTCCCAGAATTCTTTACTAAGAGGACTTTTGCAAAAAATCCTACTAGAGCACGGAGACAAAGCTTGCTGCGTGGTAATAGCCCGGTCTCCAAGCTACCTTTAAACGTCAAGGGTACCTTATGTGATGGAGCGGAAGGGACAATGTCTCTCATTGATATTGGGCTAGTGTGACCTGACTACACAAGCGCAAGAAGAACACGGCGTCTGGGATTAGACCTGTATATACTGACCGATTCATGATGGCTCGTGATCTTACCTCAAGCTGGCAAGCTGGCAAGCTTCAGTAGTTTGTACAGTTGGAGACTGCGTAGCAGTAAGTCAGTAGACTATGAAATCGTGCTTATGAGTGATCATAGACTACAATGACTTCTATGTTATCACAAAGATGTGTTCATTTGACCTGCTGCTCCAGTAATGGTAAATTGCCCGGTCGTCCGCAGCCTTCATTTATCGCGGTATACAACATATCCACGCACCAAATGTTGAAATCAAGATGTTAGACACATCTTAAGAAATATACGTAGATTAAATAAAGCACGGACCACTCAAACACTACTCAGGGCGGAAAAACTTCTAGTCCGGCAGATCAACTTCCAAGGGCCCGGGCTAATCTGGCCGCAGCTAACATCTGCGCCTAGTCTTTAGTCTGTAAAGTATATTCTCACTATGCTTGATCTGTATAATAAATTACACAAAATTCGGACTTTACTCAGAGGAAGAAGACAGTCAAGATTCACAATTTATTGTAAAACTTCAATCACAATTGATAGTACAATGTACATCACAATATAAAAAAGTTCACATATATACTGTTGCAATATGCTGTGTTCTTTAATATTATATTGTTTCTCTGAAGTTCTAATTGACTGCTTACAGCTTTGCAAACTGATGTGGTTTTATATTCTTAGTAATTCATACGGCTAGGTACTAGCTGCAGCATTGGCGGCGGTCAGATTAGCCAAGTCCACTTCCAAGAGCTCTCCAACAGCTCAAGAGTGACAGCAGACCATAGCCCAGCATGGCACTCATATCAGCAACGACCATAATCCGCACCCTCTCCCTCTTCCACCTGACCCTCGCCTTCTTCTTCCTCACCTCCCCACGCACAATCGCCGATCAAAACCTCGTCTTCATCCTCGGCGAAGCAATGGGTCTAGTCCGTCCCCCTTCCCCTCCCTACAAGCACCCCTTCCCCTCCCCGCCGCACAAGCAGTCAATCAGTCGATAACTCAATTCACTAACCGACCCCGTTATCCTCAGCCGCACGCCCCAGCCTTCACCCACCCCTCCGCCCCGACCGCCCTCATCGCAGCCCTTCTAGCCCTCCTCGCCGTCTCGGACCTAGTCGCCGTCTCCCTGCCCGCGGAAATCTCATCCTACCACTGGGCTTCGCAAGCGCCCGTGCGGTTCCTCTTCTTCTTCGCCGTGACGGCGTACACGTATGTGTTCAAGCCCGGGGGGGTCCTGGCCGCGAGGGGGAATGAGGGGGTGTATAGGCCTGGTGCGGGGGATGGGTTGAAGAATAGTGTGATGTTTACTTGGGGATTTTTGGAGATGGTGTGTTGGTTTTGGGTGAGTGATTGCTTTCAGGGTGTGGTGAGAGGAGGGAACGCTGGGAGAAAATTGCACAGTATTGCTGACGGTTTTGGGATAGATTTATGTTACGTTGAGGGATGAGAGGAGGGAGGCAGTGGTGAGGATGGCGGAGAAGAGGAAGGCAGAGGAGAATATGCTTTAGTGGCATGCACCGCAGTTAAGCACCCCGGGAAGGTCCTTGTGTTGAGTATCAGTAACTTGGCGGGTTCGCGATACCATTTTCGATTAGTTTAGGGTGGTCAGACCGTTATTGGGGAGGAGTTTAGACCTGCTGTACAATTACTCATCATAGGCATTTTCACAAACATATAGGATGGATCATCCAAGTCCACGTATCGAAGAACCTGAAGGATTATACCTCACTAAGAGATTCCAGCACATGCGCTACCTGGCCTACACATTGCTGCCCGCGAAAGATCTACCACTTGCAATACATCCCTTCCGTCATGGACATCAACCGCACCCAGGCACTACGAACACACAACCTTGAGCCCTCCCAACACGCGTCCTAGGTGGTTGGGCTCGGCCGCCTTATTTCTTAGCCTTCTTGGTGACAGGAGGCCCATCATAGTTCTCAGACTTCGGGTTGCTAGGTTCCAATCTCCACTACAATCGACCAAACCACACATCAGCTCGAAACTGTCCATAGAAGCCAACACTAGAAAGAGACATTCCCAGCCCGTGAAGTAGAGAAAGGTGTGGTTGCGCTTACGAGCTCGCCCATCTTGGCCATCATCTCCTTCGGCTCCAGCTCCGGATTCTCCTCTTTCACGAGCGCATAGTTGGCCTTGACTGTGACACGAGAAGAGGAAAGGATTAGCCGGCCAAAGCATAGTTTAGGAGGTGGAGAGGGAGAGAGATACGTGAACGCACAGTAGGTATTGTAGAGACTAGGCGCCTTCTTGATTCCAGTATCGGTTTTCTTCGTGCTCTTCTTCACTTTGGCATCGCTATTGGCGCTCGGGGCAGCTTTCTTGGAAGCGGTCTTGGAGGTGGTCTTGCTTGTAGCTGCTACTCGTGCGATCGAGTCGTCAGCTATAGGGTAGGACAGAACACTATGTCGCGGTAAAGGCATGCTATGATATGTAGGGAAGCTTTGGAAGGTCGAAGTGACATGAAAAACTGTGCAAAAGCTCACCTTTAGATGCCGTGGCAGTCTTTGTACTCGCCATCGTGAGGTTTGATATCAACGTTGGATTCTGATCGCAGTTGATCAATAAAGATGATTCAGGGAATAGGTTATCGCATGCCATATGACAGCGCTTTCGGGCCGCTTACAGAAATGAATCTCACCTGTTTGTTATGTGAAGTAGTGAGATGATGTGGAGGCGTTGTCGGGAGTTTTTGTGGGATCAGAGTCGCGTTGTGGTGCGGAACGATATTTAAGGTGTGAGCCCTCAGCGGATACGGTAGGCGACTCCCCTTTTCGGATTTCGCGCAACATATCATTTGCAAAACAGACTTCATCACGTAAACGATCGACGAGACCTCAACGGCACCGCTGAACCACCCTGAAAGTCTGAGAGGGTTGATTTCGATTGGCATGCGACCGTAGGACATAGCGTGAAGATTCATGACCACCTAAGGCAGCCCTAATTTGACTTTGAGTATTCCATCAATCGCATCCTGCCAGCTTTCAACAAGATCTCCACAAGACTTCTCGATCCTTGACTTATCAATCAAGCTACCTATTGCTTTTCCAATACTATCCTCCTCCCCTTCCTCTTTTTCGAGAATGACCTGAAGTAACTCACCAATTACAGTATCCTTGTATAAATAATCCCTGATATTCGTGGCGTCCTTTCGAATGAACTGATAGAAGTTTTCCACCGATTCGCGCAACTTCTTGGCCTCCTCCTTGGAAAGAGAGCTTCTTGACCTTTTCACGTATGTGTTTGCGGTCTCTAAGAGCATCGAGATGCCTTTGCACATCTCGAGTAAAGAGTAGGCACTATGCAGGTATTGCCCATGAGGGATTATTACCGCTTGACTTAGATGGAGAGATTTATCATTGGCTATTTCTCTTCCTTCACGAAACCTCCGCAACAAACCACTCAGGCACTGGTTGATATCTTCCACTGTCTGGCTGAGAGGTACCCGAGGGGCGAAATCAAGGTCGAGCAGACTTGAACAACAAATGTTCACGCGGCATAGCACGGCGAACGCAGCGAGTTCGTCGTGCGTCATCTCCTCGACAGGGAGCATCATATCGAACTGGTAAAGCTTCTGCTCCGCAAAGTCATCAATCGGGCTGAATTCGCGTCTCAGACCCGCAAAGAGTTTTTCGATAAATATCTGCGCACCCAGCCAGCGTGTCTTGAAGCATCATTAGCTAAGTGAGGGCACTAACCCTCGGGGAATACTTACTTGAGGCTTCGGTCCAAGGTGAAGAAGTTCTTCAAACCGCGGGTGACCGGGGGGTTCACAGTCTGGGAAGACGTCATATTCCCGGTGATCTTCCATTTCCTCAGGGAAAGATACTGACCGACCGAGGATGGTGGAGTCAGCATACGTTGCGGACTTGAAGAAAAGATCTGGAACCTTCATTACCTAGCAGATCAAAGTAATCTTCATCATCAGCGTAGTGAGCGAAGCGCTTCATCCGCCGCCTCTCGAGGACCCACATGACCTTGCAAAAACTCCGCTTCATTGTCTCCTCAACTTGTAAGGCACCTAGCAGCATGTTGTAGCGTCCTTTCTCAAGAAAAATTCTTTTTCCAAATGCGGACTGCCTTGCAGACGATCTGTAAGATTCAAGCGCCACTCCTAGACCTTCCACTGGGTCTTTGTCTTTCTTTTCCACACTCGAGTTGTTCACCATGTGTGTAGGATGTGGGTGTATTGTCGCAAGCCTTGTAAAGAGGACGTGAGACAAGGTCTCATGTTGCAGATGTTTAATGGCCAATCTTCTATACGTCTTCATTGCCAACGAGCCGGCACCTAGCATAATGTAGACACGGACTAGAATCAACAGAGCTTGGTAATTGTGCTTTGATCGTTCAAGAAGAAATTCCAAAAGTGGGGTAATGTGGATCAGATACCGCTTGTGAACAGTCTCTGAGAGAAGTACTAGGCCCATGACAGCAAGGATGCATGCATCATCTCCAGGCTTGTTGTCGGAGTAAACGCGGTCATTACCCAAGGACATTGAGACCTTGTAGAGACGAATGCAATTGCACACGAAGGCTTCAAGGATAGTCTTTGACCGAATCTTTGACACCTTTAACATGTAGTCCGTTTTTAGGGAATTGATCTCTGATGCCAACCACGAAATTCCTACAGCCTGCGGTTCCTTGTCAGCAATCTTCATGTGACTAGTCTTGTTGGATGCTACCTCTGACGCATCAGCGATAGGACTCAAGCCCTTCGCGTGTGATGCGAAGTGTATCCTCAAGGCCTCCTGGTCTGTGTCGCTAAGGTGCTCCACATACGGCCGCAGATCGTCGAAGCAAATAAACCTTGTGCAGTTGTCCTCGAAATATCTCTTGCAAGCTGAAAGTAGCTGCTCTGACATGGCAGGTTCTTTTCCAGCATTCTGCGCTAGGAACTTCAGGAGGGCTAGGTTAGAGTTACGTGAGCTACGCTTTTGATCGACGTAGGCGTGAATAGTTTCCCCTGTGGCTTGCATGTTGCTGGCATTGCGATGCGTCAGTTTGAGCGATACAAGGCCGTAATACGGGGGCTGACGCTGAAGTACCAAGTCTCTGACTTGCGATGAGAAGTCCCGTCCACAACCTCCAATCATCACCCTGAGAAGCAAGTGTTTCGTCGCCCACTTCATTAATCGCTTTGTCAGTTTGAGGACGAGCATTGTCCAGTAGGGTTCGGCAGTATTTCCACTCTTCTTGCCACATCCCTGCTTCTTCCAAGAAATCTAACTTTTCCCTCACAAACACCCAATTGCCCTTCCCAACAGTTGACGATATTCCAAGATTTGGGCTATCCAAGATCTCCAATGCTTCCTTTACGTGGCCTTGATGTCGGTAGATTGCTAAGAGCAAGAGAAGCTCCTCGGTAGTTTGAATTGCTCTAGGGGGACTGAGGAGCTCGTTCTGTGGAAATCATGAGTATAAAAGCAGGCCATCATGGAGCTCGTCCACTGACCGGATCAGCTGGGACTTCTGAAGCAGCTTTGGAGATCATCTTGTAGGCCAGTGGTCCAAATAGTTTTTGATCTGTTTCTGAAGCTTTTGGTGAGATGCCGGCTAGGTGGTTGGCAAGTACAGCCCAGAAATAGAAATGTCGTTTCTTCGGGAAGTTCTTCTGTAGAGTCATGGCCGCCTTCAGACATTAATAGTATACGTTAGCACACGTACAAGGGAGCAAAGCCCAAGATTTCCCATGTCAAGTACGTACCGATTGTGCCTGTTTCCATTCTCTGGCATCGAACGTCGCCATCATCCAGCTCTCCTGTAATTCCGCATCCTGGGGACGAGCGCGAGCAGCCGTCATCCATAGCTTTGCTATTAACTGATCTTCCGCCTCCATTGCTCGCAAACATCTTTCCAGCATGGACAGTGCGCTAAAGTTGGTGATAGGAGGAGTCCTCTCGCAGAGTGCTCGCGTTTCCGATGCACCCTGCTTCTTGCGACCCACATCAGGGCAGCTCAGGAGGATATAGGCCTTCCACGCCTGCGAGGTTGACAAGTCAGTAAGTGTCGTTGGAGAGAAGGGATATCTAGCTTGCAAACCAAGAGATAATCGCTCTTCTCCCCCTTTTTGATCCGCTTGTCGCATAGCAGCAAGGCTTGTTTCCAATTCCTATTATCGAACGCCTCCTGGATCTGCTTGTCCCTACGCTCATTGACAGAGACGGCGGACATGATGACTCCAACCTACCTCCCCTTGCTGCATCCCCAGTAAGTAATCAGTTGGTCGCCGCCGTCTTTGTAGGTTTGCACTAGCCAATGACAGTGAATAAGCAGAGAGCAACACAAGTCCTGTGATGACATTTTTCGCTTACAGAGCCCCTCCACATCTTTAAATCTTCGCTTATTTGACAAGCTGCATCTCGCTTGAAGCCACGAAGACGATTTATCATGCCACGGACAGCTGCATCATGATCGCCACGAAACAGGTGTTCATGTACTGGTACAGCGTACCTTGCACAAGGCCTGATGGATCTGCCGGGTGCCGTCTCTTGCTATTACCGTGAGACTGCCAATGCCGGCATTTTGAAGCACACTGTTGAGACAATTCGTGGTGCAACATTATATGTTAAACCTTCACAATCCTTATCGTCTCCCCAGGATGCCGCTCCGCTGCTCATATCTTACAAACCCACTCCCGCATATCTATGCATTCCTGTCCAGCCCCAGTAATCAGGTGATTGGTTTGCCCTCTTTGCTCCTAGATTCTTTGCGCTCAGTAGTCTAGCAACGAAAATCAGCACCATTGTTGCTGTACAAGCATGCTGCTGCTCGTTGTGGATAGAGACCCGTCGTACCCATTGTTTCTTGCAGTCTCGATACGCTCTGTAGATCAAGGGTCCTTCGTCAGCTATCTATCAAGATGCAACTTGTACGATTGCTGAGCTCTCGACAAGAGGGAACCCATTCCAGAACTGATCGCCCAAGGAGCCACAGTCTGTTACAGACTTACTGGAAGTAATCCGAACACATCTCCCTATCGCCACCATTTCGATGTAAGCATTTCAGACTACGGGAGGCCGCTTCCTGGCAAGGGTCAAAGTATTCGCTATATCTCTTGCTATGAAGCAAGTCAGTGATTGAAAGGATGGGAGGCGTTGCCGAAAGGTAGCAAATCTAGTCTTGGGCTGCGGAAGTCTTGGTAGATGTGCTTTACTCACGCAGTGAATGTTGATTCAGCTTTCGCCCAAGGCGACTTTGACTCTTCCTCGGACATCGCATGGGCTGACGTTGAGGCAAGCAGTGTCGTGATGCGGCTCAAGTCGCCACGCCCGGCCTTGCTTAGAATACATGTACCCAGGAAGAATAAGCGAAGGGCTTGGCATGTGGCTATCCCGCGGGCTGTTATCGATAAGGTCCGCATGCAGAAATCCACCCCACAATGTCGCAGAGGGGTATCGCATGGCTAGACTGTGCTAGTGGAAGTTGGAACAATGGCATTCTCGACAATGTATCATCTATTATTGTGCTCCAGCTATGATAGATCTGGAGGTAGTCATTGATCATCTGGGTGCAGAGCAGTTTGCTTTCCGTGCTACAGGATAGTAACCATGTGGACAAAAACACGGTGTCTATACTCATTACCAATCAACATGAATCCATACAGGCCCCTGAAAACCATCATGAAGAGAAAAGTCGCCAATTCGTTCCAATGATAGACT
>JAABUP010001312.1_pt1 | contig 52089 bp, 52 predicted proteins | sample 5559201 | NCBI WGS metagenome assembly JAABUP01 (sample SAMN10711887, study PRJNA513373) | rock metagenome | isolation source: Antarctica rocks | place: Antarctica | reverse complement strand
TGAACCATGAAGCCGACCTCTCGCCAACGCTCAAGGCGACACAATCACAGCTAAAAACCGAGAGAAAGTCATTCCGCACTTATGCGAACCCCGTAGCCCCGAGAAGAGGCTTGAAGCAGAGTTCCAACCGAGCCGAAACCCTAAATGTCCAATGTGTCCTGGGTGCAGAGGCGCGTGCTGTACCTATGCAGCAACCCCCGGCAACAATCGTGTGAGGCATACCTGCTCAGCGGCACAAATTTTTTGGCTTTGTAGAAAGCGTAGCTACCTAGGGGTCAGCTTCGTGCAGCACCGATAGATGGTTGAAACAAGATGACGACGGCGACGCCTCGGTTTCCCCTGGGGACCTTTGTCTACAATCCGAGTTCGACGGACCCAAGCGCCGAGGCTGAGTTCGAGGCCCAGTTCGGCAGCTTCACCCAGGCCATGGGCGCCAAGCCGCAGTTCATGGATGCGTTCACCGACTACAACGCCGCCTGGTCGCAGTGGGTGCCGAACGAGAACGCGATGGCGCTGTCCTGGGCGGCGTCGCCGGTGCTCAGCGGCGTGACGCCGGTGATGACGATCCCGATGGCGAGCTCCGCCGACTGGGACCATGCGGACCAGACGTTCAAGGACATCGTCGCCGGCAAGCACGACGACGTGTTCACCGGCCTGGTCAACTCATGGAAGGCAGCCGGCTACACCACGATCGACGCCCGCATCGGCGACGAGATGAACGGCGGGTTCGTGCCGTGGTACATGGGCAACGACCCGGCCACCGTCGCGGATTGGGTGGCGGCGTTCCAGCACATTGCCGACCTCGTCCATGCCGTGCCGGGCATCAAGGTGAACACGGTGTGGAACCCCGTCAGCATGAACTGGACCGCGCAGCCGACCGCGTCGGCCTACCCAGGCGACCAGTATGTCGACATCATGGGCGCCGACATCTACAGCACCGTGTACCCGGTCGAGCTGTATGATTGGGGCAAGAACGACGGGACGGTCGACTCGACCCTGCAGCAGTGGTTCTCCGATCCGGTGAACCGCGAGCACTACTGGATGAACCCGAACGCCACGCAGTGGGCTACGAGCGGCAACGACGGCTCGCAGTGGGGCTTCAAGCAGGCCCTCGCTTTCGCAGAGGCGCACAACAAGCCGTTGGGCCTGGCCGAGACCGGCGCGGGCGGGAACGGCACGTCGCTTGGCCCGGTTGACGATCCGGACTTCCCGAAGTGGCTGGCCGGCCAGTTGAGCCAGCCTGGGGCGCCGCAGGTCGCGTTCGTCAACATCTGGGACATCAACCCCGCCGACGGCGGCTGGAAGTTCACCGACGGCTCCAAGCCCCAGGAACTCGCAGCCTGGCAGCAATATTTCGGCGTGCCGGAGCAGGCCGGCAAAGTCAGCCTTCCAGCCGTTCCAACAGTCAGCACCGGTTCGATGGCCAGCACCGACTCAACAGCCAGTACTGGGGCAGCCGCGCCCGCACTTACGATCTATGATGCAACGACGGGCTTGGCAGCCGCCAATACGTTGTCGCAGCCCTACACGGGGCCAGTCGCCGGCTTGCAGATGCAGTTCATCGACATTACGACCGACAGCCTGAACATCACGGCCAACGCGCCCAACTACTTTATCCGCACTGGCAGCGGCAATGACGCCATTGCCCTAAAGAGTGGGGTGAACGTCGTGGACGGCGGCACGGGCTCGAATTTCCTGACCAGCGGATCTGGCACGGACACGTTCTTTGTCGACGACCGCAAAACGAGTTCTGACACCTGGAACACCGTCGCCAACTTCCATTCTGGCGACGCAGTGACGTTCTGGGGCATCTCGCCCAGCGCCGCCACCCTGACCTGGGTGAACAGTGCCGGGGCGGCCGGCTACACCGGCCTTACGCTGCATGCGAAGGCGGCGAGTGGGCAGACTGCATCACTGACGCTGGCTGGGTTCAGCCAGGCAGACATGTCGAGCGGGAAAATCGTCACCCAATTCGGCCGTGATACGGCGAGCGGCAGCGACTACCTTTATATCCGCGGTGCCTAGGCCGCGCTGACGTTCAGCGTGCCTAAATGGCTGGGCTGCCGACGGAGCAGCCCAGCCTTTCCCTTCCCGAGCCTACTCCGGCGGCGCTGCCTTCGCCAAGGTGTCCACCGCCGCGGAGCGCACGACCATGCCGCGCACGAACGCCTCGTGGTTGGCCTCGATCTGCTCGGGGTCATAGAGGTAGTTCACCATGATCCCGTACGACTCCTTGATCCCGCGCGGCGCCGTGTTGCCGAGCCAGTTCACCCGCTCCAACCGGGCGCCGTTGCCAAGGTGGAAGCGCGCCACCGGGTCCACCGGCGCCTTGCCCCTGGCGCCCTTGCTGTCGACCGGCGCGGTCAGGTAGGCCGCGCACAGCCGGGTGAGCGGCAGGCGCAGCGCGTCCGCCAGTTGCGGGTTCTCCCACCAGCGCCCGGCGCCGAGCAGGCCAGCCAGCAACGCAGCCGGGTCGCCCTCCTGGACCGGTTCCGCCGCTGCCCGCAGGCCGGCCATCTCGTCCTCGCGCAGCATGTTGGCGGCGTCCTCGGCCGCGAGCCGCCGCTCCAGCCAACGGCGGAAGCCCGGCACCGGCGACAGCGTCGAGAACTGCACCAGCCCCGGCAGCTCGGCCTTCAGCTCCTCGACCACCTGCTTGATCAGGAAGTTGCCGAACGAGATGCCGCGCAGCCCGTCCTGGCAGTTGGAGATCGAGTAGAAGATCGCCGTGTCCGCGGCCCGCTCGCGCGCCCGCTCCGCCGCCTCGTCGCCCTCGCGGGCCAGCAGCGGCTGCACGGAGGCGGCCAGGCCCTGCGTCAGCGCGACCTCCACGAAGATCAGCGGCTCGCCCGGCAGCGCCGGATGAAAGAAGCCGAAGCAGCGCCGGTCGGCGGCGAGCCGGCGCCGCAGGTCCTCCCACCCCTGGATTTCGTGCACGGCCTCATAGGCGATAATCTTGTCCAGCACCGCCGCCGGGGTTTGCCAGTCGATGCGGCGCAGCTCCAGGAAGCCGCGGTTGAACCAGGAGCCGAGCAGGTGCCGCAGGTCGTAGTCGAGCGGCTTCAACGAGGGGTCGTCGCGCAGATGGCCCAGCAGGTCGCGGCGCATGGCGACGAGCGAGGCCGTGCCGCCGGGCGACATGTTCATCCGCCGCAGCAGTTCCTGTCGGCTCGGCTCGGCCGCCTCGCTCACCTCCGTGGCGCGCTCCGGCGTGGGGTCCGCGAGGTAGGCCTCCGCCGCGGCGCGCAGCCGGGTCTCGGCAGGCAGGAAGTTGCCGGTCAGGAAGCGGTAGAACGCCAGCCGGTCGTCTGGCCCCAGGCCGCGCAGCGCCGCGTGCAGCTCGCGCGCGATGGCGGCGCCGGACGCCTCGCCGCGCTCGGACAGCAGCGCGGACGCGAGTTCTCGGGACCGCTCGAACAGCGAGGTGGCGGACTCTGGCTGCAGCACCTCGGCATAGGGCCGGCCGCGGTCGGCGACCGACGACCACAGCCGCTCCAGCCAGGACTGCGGGCCCGGCGACGAGGCGGCGCTGGTCGTCAAAGGGGTTTGTGACGCCATGGTTGTTCACCCTAGCTTGCGGCGGATATTAGAGGGTAGCGGGAAAAACGTTCTGTAGGAGCCATCCGACCATGACAAGCTTGTGCAGCTTGGGCGATTTTCCTAGGTGTTCAGTTCCGGAACGTGATGGTGCGGGCCTGCCCCTGGCCTGTCAGAAGGAGGACGCACCGTGGCAGCACCGTTCCGCTGTCCAACACGCCAAGGAGCAAGCGCCATGACCGACGAGACCCTGTTCGACCGCGGCCTGAAAATCCGCAAGGAGGTCCTCGGCGAGGACTACGTCAACAAGTCCATCGCCGGCGCGGACGACTTCACCCGCACCATGGCGGAGTGGTCGACCGAGTTCTGCTGGGGCGCGCTGTGGTCCCGGCCCGGCCTCGACCGCCGCAGCCGCAGCATCGCCAACCTGTCGATGATCAGCGCGCTCAACCGCCCGAACGAGCTCAAGCTGCACGTGAAGGCCGCAGTCAAGAACGGCGTCTCGCGCGACGAGATCAAGGAGGTGCTGTTGCAGGTCGCGGTCTACTGCGGCGTCCCCGCGGGCATCGACAGCTTCCGGATCGCCCGCGAAGCCCTCAAGGAGCTGGACGCTGAGGCCCCAGGCGGCGGCCGACCGCCCCAAACCATCTACTAAACTACTCGGTGGGCGGCACGTCCAGCCGGACGGCGATGCCCTCAAGTTCCGGGCTTGGCGCCGGGTAGCGCCGCATCACCAGCGGGTCGTGGCCGGGCACGACATGGCGCATCGAGGGCGCCGCCGCCCGGACACGGTCGAAGCTTTCAAGCGCGTCGGCCACGCTGACGCAGACTGGGAAGGGGCGGTACGCCTCCATGTTCTCATAGAAATGCGTGACATCGGAGGCGAGCACGACGACGCCGCGCCGGGTGTTGACGCACACGAACTGCAAGCCGGCCGAGTGGCCCGGCGCAGGGTGCAGCGTGATGCCGGGGCAAAGCTCGACCGGCCCGTTGTGCAGCCGCATCCGCCCGGCGTAGTTGAGCCGGACGATCCCCACCACGTCCTCCACCTCGAAGGAGTGCCGCAGGTGGGCGTAGCGCATGTGTCGCCCGACGGCGAAGTGCAGGTCCGGCTCCTGCAGATGGAACTCGGCCGCGGGGAAGCGGTGCAGGTTGCCCACGTGGTCGTAGTGCAGGTGCGTCAGCACGACATCCCGCACGTCGCCCGCCTGTACGCCCAGCAATTGCAGCGAGTTGACGGGGCAGCGCAGGAAAGTCCTTTGCCGCTGTTCCGCGACCTCGGCCGTGAAGCCGCAGTCGACGACGACGACCCGGTCCGGCCCGCGGATCACCCAAAGGAAGTAGTCCATCGGCATCGGCCCGTCATGCGGGTCCCCGCCGATGAAATGGTTCGAGCGCACCGCGTCGCGCATGGCGTAGCGCAGGGCGAACAGCTCGTATTCCGGGGCGTCTTTCGGGGCGTCGTCGCGCATGGCCGTCTCCATCGGCAGGGGGTGCGGCGGACTTTGGCAGTCCAGCCGCAGCCTAGGAAGAGGGCGTTCGGGCGGCTAGGCGCAGCGGGCTTCAACCGCCGTGCGCTTGCGCCATGGTTGGCCGCGACCGGAAACCATCACCCGGCCGGAGACGCTCAGCTCAGCCGCCGGGCGATGCGCCCCGCAGTGAACTCTGCGCCGCATGCGAACCGCAGCAGGGGGCCAAAGGAATTGGCCGCCGCCGGCCCGACGAAGAACAGGCCCGGCGCACTGGACTCGAACCACGGCGAGAGCGCCGGGGCGCCGCCGGCGGTGCGGATGCGCGCACGCAACGCCTTGTCCAAGAAGCTTAGCCGGCCAAGGTCGACCTTGTAGCCCGTGGCGGCGATGACGTGGTCGACTTCAAGCTGGGCCGGACCCTCGCGCGTGTCCAAATCGAGCATCGCGCGCCCATTGCGGTCCGCCGCCGCGATGACCCGCACGTTTGTTTGCACTGCCACCCCGGCCTCGACTTGCCCGCGCACGAACCAGCAGGGTGCCGGACCCAGGAAGCGCTGCGTAACCGAGACCCTGAACTTCTCCGGCATGGCATGGAAGACGAGCGGGGCCTCGGCGCAAAGCACCTGCTTCCAGCCGTGCCCGAGCGCGGTTGTCGGCCGCGCCAACCGTTCCCTTCGGCTGCGCGGCCGGGGTGCCGCGTGGAAGCGCAGGGCAGGGCGCCGGGTCAGCAGGTGCGTCGTGGCGCCCGCGTCCGCCAGCAACGCGGCGCAATCCGTCGCCGACGCGCCGCCGCCGACTACCGCGACGGTGCGGCCAGCGAAACCCGACAGGTCATGGTGGGCGGACGAGTGCGACAACAGGCCCGGCGGCAAGCCAGCCAACACGGGCGCGACATGGGCATAGTGGGTGATCCCCACGGCGCACACCACGCGCTTGGCCCTGATGTCCTGGCCGTCCGCCGTCGACAGCTCGAACCCGGCGCCGGTTTGGCGCAGCGCGACCACCGCCTGGTCTTCCAGCATCGGCACATAGCGGCGCGCGAACTCCTGGCCGTACTCGGCAAAAGTGTCGCGCCCCACTGGCAATCCGACATCGGCGTAGGGAATTCCACGCTCCTGGCAGAAATGTGACAGCGGATACTCGCCTTTTGGGTCATAGAGGCGGGACGCGAACCCCTCGGATTTCAGCCGCATGCCATTTGGCATCTGCGCTCGCCAGGTGTGCATGGGAGTACCGAACGCACGAAGCTTGACGCCAGCCGGGGCGAGGTGCGCCGCGATCGACAGCCCATACGGACCGGCCCCGATTATCACTACATCTTGTAACGCATTAACCATGAAGTCAAATAGATTGCGGAATATGGGCTTGTCAACATCGTTAAATAAAAATTAATCTATCTAATGTTTGTTTCTTGCAAATAACGCTTTTGTGTGACCTCTTGAACCAGATCAGTTCCCAGCCATGGAGCCTAAAGCCCGATTCACGCGGACCGGTGCTGCTGTCCACCACGTGTTGGTGGCCGTTCCTGGCGCGTTTCGCGTAACTGCTGGCGCAGGCGGGCTGCCGCGTTGCAGTCCTCTGCCCGCCAGGCCACCCTGTCCGGGCCGTGCCCGGCGTGACAGTGCTCGAACAGCGCGCATTCCACCCAACGCAAGCCTTGTCCGCGGCCATCGCCGCCTGCCAGCCGACGCTGGTCATCCCAGCGGACGACCGCGCCGTGACGGACCTGCACCGCCTGCACCAAACCGGCTCGGACGCAGAGCGGAGGCTGGTCGAGCGCTCACTGGGCTCGCCGCACGGCTATCCCGTCACGACGTCCCGCCTGCGCCTCCTCGCCCTCGCCCGCCGCTTGGACATTCCAGTCCCCGATGACCAGGCCATCGCGACGCCGGCCGACCTCGACGCTTGGATCGCCCGCACGCCCGGACCCTGGGTGCTCAAGGTCGACGGCTCCTGGGCCGGCGCAGGCGTGCAGATCGCGGCCACGCGCAGGCAGGCGCACGCCGCCTTCGATGCATTGAGCCACCAAGTGAACGGCGGCGTGGCGCTGACGCGGATGCTGGTCAACCGCGACCCGTTCAGCGCGGCCGACTGGCTGCGCCGCAAGCCGCAGCAGGTGAGCGCCCAGCGCCACGTCAGCGGCTGGCCCGGCAACCTCGCCATGTTCTGCCGCGGCGGCGAGGTCCTGGCCGCCAGCGTCGCCGAGGCGGTCGCGTGCGGCGGCGCAACCGGGCCGTCGACCATCATCAGGCTGGTCGACCGGCCCGAGTTCGTCGAGGGCGCGCGGCGCTTGGCGCACGAGCTTCGGCTTGCCGGATGCTATGGGTTGGACTTCATGGTCGAGGAGGCAACCGGCCGCGCCCTGCTGATCGAGCTCAACCCGCGGCTGACGCCCCTGTCCAACATCCGGATCGACGCCGCCCGCGACCTGGTCGGCGCCGTCGTGGCCGTCCTGACCGGCGCAGCGTGCGCGCCCCGGCGGCCAGGCCCGGCAATGGGCTGGTGGCGCATTTCCCCAGCGCCTGGCAATGGCACGGCAACGACCCGCGCCTGGCCGCCTGCTTCCAGGACGTGCCATGGGACGAGCCGGCGCTCATGGCCGAGATGCTCCGCCCCGGCTGGCCCGAGCGTCCGCTGCTGGCCCGGATGGAGTCGGGTTCGCGCCGGCTGGTCCGGCGGGCACGCGCCCGGCTGAGGGCGCGCAAGGCGGCGGAGTCCAAGCTGGTGCTGGAGAAGCTGCCCCAATGACGCCCGGAACGCCGCGCGCCCAGGACGTGCGCGTCAACGTGCGCGTTTCTGTCCTCATCCCCGCCTACAACGCCGCGCACTGCATCGGCCGGGCGATCGCATCGGTGCTGGCGCAGACCGAGCAGGATTTCGAAATCCTGGTCGTCGACGACGCCTCGTCGGACGCCACGGCTGCGCTGGTCGAGGCGGCGGCGGCGGACGACCCGCGCATCCGCCTGCTCCGGGCGCCAAGGAACGGCGGCCCAGGCTCCGCGCGCAACCAGGGGATCGCAGCCGCAGCCGGCGAGTGGATCGCGCCGCTCGACGCCGACGACCGGTTCCATCCGCGGCGCCTGGAGCTGCTCGCGCGCATCGGCGGGCAGCAGGGGGCGGACATGGTGGCCGACAACCTGCTGGTGTGTACTGGGCAGGTGCCGGGCGCGCCCATGTTCCCGCCGGGGTTCATGCCGGCCTCGCTGACCCTCGACGCGCTTGCGTTCGTGCAGGGCAACTTGGCGCCGAAGGCGAGCGGCCGTGTGGGCTATGCCTTCCTGAAGCCGCTCATCCGGCGCTCGTTCCTGGTCGACAACGGCATCGCATACGACGCGGCGCGGTTCGCAGAGGACTACCTGCTCTATCTGCGCTGCCTGCTGCACGGCGCGCGGTGGGCGCTCACGCCCGAGGCGATGTACGACTACGCCGTCCACGCGGCCTCGCTGACCGCCGGGCACTCGGCCGCCGACCTCGCATACCTCGCCGCCGCCGAGCGTGCCCTGCTCCGCCACCCGGCGGTGGACCGCAACCCGGCGCTGCGGCGCAGTCTGGCCCAGCACGCGCGCACCGTGGAGCTGGCGCTGTCCTGGTTCGAGTTCGCCACCGCGGTCAAGCGGCGCGACCCGGCCGGCGCGCTGTCCAGCCTCGGCCGCGACCCCCGCAACCTCGTACACATCGGGCGCGAGGGCCTGCGTGCGCTGCCGCGTGCCTGGGCCAAGCGCACGGCGCACAGGGCGGCATGACCAGCGGCATGGCCGCTGGGTGCGCCCTGCCGCCGGGTGGCGCAGGGTTGCGCGGGTCAATCTTGCAACTGGCGGGGCCGGACCATACACAGCAGGCCCGCGGGTAAGTGGATCATCGTCATAGAGGCAACCCAAAAGAACCGCGAGCCTGGAAACGACGGGCCGGGGAAGCGTGCGCCTGAGGCCCTGGCGCCGAACGCGGCCTCGCTCGGGCGCCGTGCGCTGCATGGGCTGGTGTGGATGCTGGCGCAGAACGTCGCGGCCCGCGCCTTCAGCCTGGCCAGCCAACTGGTGCTCGCCAGCCTGTTGCGCCCGGCCGACTTCGGCCTCATCGGCCTGACCTACACCGTCACCAGCATCGCCGCGACCCTGACCAACATCGGCATCGAGGACGTCCTGATGCAGCGCCAACGGGGCCTGCGGCTTTGGACCGGCGCCGCCTTCTGGATCATCTTCGGCTTGGCGTCGCTCGCCGGGCTGCTGGTGGCGGCGGTGTCGCCCGTGGCCGCCGCGGCCTACAAGGCGCCGGAGCTGGTCGGCCTGCTCGCCGTCACGGCGTTGGCGATGCCGGTCAACGCCTTGGCCGCCGTGCCGGGCATGATCATGCGCTCCCGTATGCAGTTCGGCGTCCTTGCGCTGTACGGGACGCTGGAGATGGCGGCCCAGTCGTTGCTGACCATCATCCTCGCCTGGGCGGGCTTCGGCGCCTACAGCTTCGTCATCCCGGCGCCGGTCCTCGCGGTGGCGCGGGCCGTGATCTGGTGGCGGCTGGCGAACACCGGCGTAAAACTGCGTCCCGAACGGAGGCGCTGGAAGTATGTCGTCAACAACACGGCCGCCACCTTCCTGACCCGCATCATCATCGCCTTCATCAACCAGGGCGACTACATCGTGCTCGGCCTGGTCGCGAGCCAGGATGCTGTCGGCGGTTACTACTTCGGCTTCCGCCTGGCCGCGCAGCCGCTCTGGATTCTGGCGGGCAACCTCAGTGGGGTCATCTTCCCCGCCTTGGCGCAGTTGAAGGGGGACTCGAAGCGGCAGGGCGACGCGGCGCTCAAGGCCTCCAACCTGCTGTCGTTCTGCGTCATGCCGCTGGCGATGCTGCAGGCCGCCGCCGCGGGGCCGCTGGTGGGCAGCCTGTTCGGCGACAAGTGGGCGACGTCCATCCCGATCATCCAGCTTCTCAGCATCGGCCTCGCGTTCGACGCCGTGTCCTGGGTTGCGGGTTCGCTGCTCAACGCCCGCGGGGAGTTCATGGCCGGGCTGCGCTACTCGCTGATCCAGGGGCCGACGTTCTTCTTGCTGGCCTGGATCGGCGCCCGGTTCGGCCAGGCCATCGGCGTCGCCTGGGCCGTTTGCGTGTTCTATGCGGTCTCGCAACCGGTCTACGTGTGGGCCGCCTACCGGCGGCTGGGGGTCGGCGCCCGCGAGGTCGCGATGATCTATCTCCGGCCCACCGCCTATGCCGGGGTGGCGGTCGGCCTGGGTTTGCTGGCCTCGATGCTGCCGTGGCTCGACGGCCATCAGCTTGTGCGCGTGCTGGTCATCGGCGTGGTCGGGATTGCGCTCTACGCCGCCCTGGTGCGTTGGCTTGCGCACGAAATATGGAGCGAGCTGCGCGACCGCGCCGTTGGCGCCCTGCGGCGGTAGCGGCTTGTTCGCCTGGCCGTGCCCGCCCCATCGTGCCAAGGTCGCTTTGGACGCGGCCAACCGGGAGCGGCAACCATGGAACAACCCTCGATGTTTCACGCGGGCATGCGCGCCCTGCAGGATGAATTCGACGGCCGCCGTGTTGCCGACGCGCTCGAAACCCATCGCAAGCACCGTGAGTTCCTGTCCGGCGAGGTCGAGCTGATCACCTCCGCGCCGTTCTTCTTCGTCGCCTCGCATTACGCCGACACCGTGGATTGCAGCTTCAAGGGCGGGGTGCCGGGCTTTGTGCAGGTGGTAGGGCCGGCTGCGCTGGAGTGGCCGGAGTATGACGGGAACTCGATGTATCGCACGCTGGGGAACATCGCGCTAAGCCCGCGCGTCGGCCTGCTGTTCATCCGTTTCGACGCGGTGTCGACCATCACGCGCATGACGGGCGACGCGACGCTGCTGCGGGATGCCGGGACGCTGGCGCGCCATCACGGCGCCAAGTCCGTGGTGCGGTTCCAGGCCGACTATGTTTATCCGAACTGCCCCCGCTACATCCCGGAGCTGCGGATGGTTGCCCCGAGCGTGCATCCTCCGGTGCCGGGGCACGTCCCGCCGCCGCCGGCTTGGAAATCGCGCGACTACATCCGCGACGAGCTGCCGGCCAACGATCCGCACAAGGGCGTTGTTGACGGTTAGGTGTTCCGCGTCTCAGAAGGTGGACCGCAATCTGCTGTGTCGGTTGCTTCTCGACGAGCTGGCAACAAGAAACGCTTCCTGCTCATTCTACGCGGTGTCGGTTTTCATACCACTTCGATTAGCGTTTCGCCGCGTGCCAGAGCCGCCACGATGTCTGGCAGGATGGTCTCGAACCAGGCGAGCAGGTCACGACGCCACGTGTTCGGCAGCCTGATCCAGACCACGACCGGCCCCATGGCGGTCAGAACTCTGCGCTGCGCGAAATCTTCATCCTTCGTGACGATCGCGGCGGAGGACGCCAGCGCGTAGTTCCAGATCGCGGTGTCGGACGCGGCTTGCATCCCCTCGTCGCCGACATGCTCCGCTTCATACCCTTTAGCGACAAGCCAGCGGGCGAGAGCGGGCGGCAGTTGTGCGTCGACAAGGAAGTGCATCAGGCGACGCGCAACACTGGGTGGTCAGCCTGGCGCGCAGCATATTCGAGGGACGCGGTGATGTCCCCGGCCTCCAGTAGCGGATAGTCCGCCAGGATCTCGTCTCGGTCGGCGCCGGCGGCAAGCAGGTCAAGCACATCCTTGACGCGGATGCGCAGGCCGCGCAGGCACGGCCTGCCGCCACATTGGTTTGGATCGACGGTGATACGGTGCGTTTGGCTCATCGCGGGCCTCCTGGACTGGACATCATTAACGAGGGCATTTCAGGTTGCAGGGTCAGCGATTATCCTGGTCGTCTGTGTCCTTTCTCCGGCTTGGCATCAGAGCCGAACTTAGCGACTCTGCCGAATACACCTAAATTCATGCGCACGCCCGGCCTCATTGGGCTGGACATGCATCGATGTTCCTGTTGCCGCATCAAGCCGCAGCCCATACCATGCCCCACCATAAACAACCGCAGAGGGGGCCATGCGCCGCCGCTTCGCCACCGTTGACGTGTTCACCACAGTCCCGTTCGGCGGCAACCCGCTCGCCGTCGTGCTCGACGCCGAGGGCCTGTCCACGGCGCAGATGCAGGCCGTCGCGCGCGAGTTCAACTACGTCGAGACCACCTTCGTCCTGCCGCCCAAAGATGCCGCCAATACTGCCCATGTGCGCATCTTCACGCCCGACCGCGAGCTGCCCTTCGCCGGCCATCCGAACGTCGGCACCGCCTTCGTGCTGGCCCGCCAGGGCGAGGCGTTCGGCCGGGCCGTGGGCGATCACGTCGCCTTCGAGGAGGGAGCGGGTCTCGTGCCGGTCCAAGTGTTGCGCGACGCAGGCGAGGTGGCCGGCGCCGAGCTGATCGCGCCGGAGCCGTTCGGGCGCGGGCCGGAGGTGGAGCCGGCGCTCGTGGCCGCGGCGGTCTCGCTCGCCGCCGGCGACATCGCGACGGCTGCGCACGGCCCTGTCGTCGCCTCGGTCGGGCTGCCGTTCCTGATCGCCGAGCTGAACAGCCGGGACGCGCTGCGCCGCATCGTGCCCAACCCCGAGGCCCTGGCCGAAGCCTTCAGGCGCGCAGGCGTCACCGGGCTGCATCTCTATACCCGCGACGCCGCGCCCGGCGACGCGCCCGGCACGCCATGCGACCTGAGTGCCCGCATGGTGTGCCGGATGCCGATGGTGGTCGAGGACCCGGCGACGGGCAGCGCCAACTGCGCCCTCGTGGCGCTGCTCGCCCAGCTCGCGCCGCAGCCGGACGCTGTGGTCGAGCTGACGATCGCGCAGGGCGTCGACATGGGCCGGCCCAGCCTGTTGCGGGCGCGTACCCGCAAGCGCGGGGGCACGGTCGAGGCCGTCCACGTCGGCGGGCGTTGCGTCGAGATGATGGAGGGCAGCTTCCGCCTGGCCGGGCAGGGGTAGGGTCCGGGCGTTCCAACGCCGCTACGTCGCCTAGCACATGACGGGCCGGACAGGCCAATGCGCGCCGGAGCGGGCGGGCATTAGCGCGGGCGCCACGCCAAGCCCCAGAGAGCAGGCGAAACCGTGGCTGCGGCAGATGTCGCGGTCGTCCATGCCCCCGCCCTCTGGCACGTTGCCACACCGCTTGGCACGCGCGATGCTTTGGTTCCACGGTGCTTAGGCTCAAGTCGGATGGACCATCCCCTTGCCTGCATGAGAGGAACCACACGATGGATGTCGGCGTCTTCATCCCGATCGGCAGCAACGGCTGGCTGATCTCCACCGCCTCGCCGCAGTACAAGCCCAGCTTCGCGCTCAACCGTGACGTCGTGCTGAAAGCCGAGGCGTGCGGCATGGAATTCGCCCTCTCGATGGTCAAGCTGCGCGGCTTCGGCGGCAAGAGCGAGTTCTGGGACCACTGCCTGGAAAGCTTCACGCTGATGGCGGCGATCGCCGCCGTGACGACGCGCATCAAGCTGTTCGCGTCCTCGGCGGTGCTGACCCTGCCGCCGGCGATCGTCGCGCGCATGGCCAGCACCATCGACAGCGTGGCGCCGGGCCGCTTCGGGGTCAACATCGTGTCGGGCTGGCAGGAGGCGGAGTACAGCCAGATGGGGCTGTGGCCCGGCAAGGAGCACTACGAGCGCCGCTACCAATACAGCGCCGAGTACGTCCAAGTGATGCGCGAGCTGTGGGAAACCGGCGCGTCCGACTTCACGGGCGACTTCTTCCAGATGAAGGATTGCCGGCTCAGCCCGCAGCCGAGCGCCCCGATCACCATCGTGGCCGCTGGGCAGAGCGGCACCGGCATGGACTTCGCCGCGCGCTACGCCGATTTCAGCTTCATCTTGGGGGAGGGCGTGAACACGCCCACCAAGTTCGCCCCCAGCGTCCGCCGCCTGGCGGAGGCCGCGGCCAAGACCGGACGCCGTGTCGGCGCATACGGATTGTTCATGGTGATCGCCGCAGAAACCGACGCCGAGGCGCAGGACAAATGGGAACGCTACAAGGCGGGAAAGGACCTCGACGCGCTGAGCTGGCTGGGCGCGCAGGCCGGCGCCGACGACAAGGCCGACCTGACCTCGACAGCGAAGGCCATGGTCAACCCGGTCTCCGCGGTGAACCTCAACATGGGCACCATTGTCGGGTCGTATGCGACGGTGGCCGGGTTGCTCGACGAGATCGCCACCGTCGACGGCGTTGCGGGCATCATGTTGACCTTTGACGACTTCATCGCCGGCATGGACGACTACGCCGGGCGTATTCAGCCGCTGATGGCGTGCCGTGCTGGACTTGGCACGACTACGGCGGACAACGGCAGCTAGACGCCTAATAAATAACCAGATAGTGGGTGTTTCGCACAGGAAAAACGCAACAACTGCCTGGAATTGGCGCTTTTGACGGCAACCGTGGGCGATTATGCTTTGCAAGCTGGCGCCGGGTTCAGCATGCTTCCTCTACCGAACCAGGAGGCACCATGGCCCGTCCCGCCCGCGCTGTCCGCACCCTGCTCGCTGCCGCGCTCGCCGCTGGCCTGGCGCACCCGGCCGCGTCCCAAGGCACCGTCACCGTCGCCATGACGGCCGGGGACATCCCGGTGACGACGGGCAACCCGGACCAGGGCTTCGAGGGTTTCCGCTTCGTCGCGCTCAACCTTTATGACGCGCTGATTGGCTGGGACCTGTCGAGCGCCGACAAGCCCTCCACCCTCCGGCCCGGTCTCGCGACCGAATGGCACGTGGACGAGGCCAATCCCCGCCGCTGGCTGTTCACCCTGCGCCAGGGCGTCAAATGGCACGACGGCTGCCCGTTCACCGCCGACGACGTGGTGTGGAACTTCGGCCGGTTCGACGAAAAGCTGCCGCAGTTCAACGCGCAGCAGTTCGCGCTCTCCCGCGCCTATTTGCCCAACTACGTCGGCGTCGAGAAGGTGGACGACAAGATGGTGGCGTTCACCACCAAGCAGCCGGGCTCGATGTTCCCCTACGAGATGAGCTACGTGCTGCTGACCAGCCGGTGCCGGGCGGAGGCGCTGAAATACGACTGGAACGCCATGGCGAGCCAGCCGAGCGGCACCGGCCCGTACCGCTTCGACCGCATGGTGCCGCATGAGCGGCTCGAACTGGTGCCGAACAAGGACTATTGGGACCCTGCGCGCGTCCCGAAGCAGGACCGCCTGGTGCTGCTGCCGATGCCGGAGGCCAGCACCCGCACCGCCGCGCTGCTGTCGGACCAGGTGAACCTCGTCGAGGCGCCGACGCCCGACGCGGTGCCGCGGCTGAAATCGTCCGGCATGAAGGTCATCACCAACACCTATCCGCACAACTGGGCCTACCAGCTCAACTTCGTCCGCGGCCCGTTCACCGACGCGCGGGTGCGGCGCGCGGCCAACATGGCGCTGAACCGGGCGGACGTGGTGGAGCTGCTGGGCGGCATGGCGCTGGAGGGGCCGGCCAACTACCCGCCGGGCATGCCGCTATATGGCAAGCCGCCCATCGCCAAGTACGACCCGGCCGGGGCGCGGGCGTTGCTGAAGGAGGCCGGCTGCCTGCCGTGCAAGGTCACTTTTGCGATCAGCACCTCCGGCAGCGGGCAGATGCAGCCGCTGCCGATGAACGAGCTGGTGAAGTCGCAGCTCGACGAGGCCGGCTTCGACGTGACCCTGCGGGTGATGGACTGGAACGCCCTGCTGGCGCTGACGCGCGCCGGCGTGGACTCGGCGCCGGACGTGGACGGGATCAACGTGTCCCGCGCCCTGATGGACCCGGTGAACGGCATGACGCGGTTCATCCAGAAAGCCCAATGGGCGCCGGCCGGCGGCAACTGGGGCCACTACTACAATCCCGAGTTGGAAGCATTGGTCACCGAGGCATTCGCCGAGTTCGACCCCGCCAAGCGTGACGCCATCCTGACCCGGCTGCACGAGCGCATGGTGGGCGAGTCCGTGATGCTGTGGGTCGTTCACGACATCAACCCGCGCGCCCTGTCGCCCAAGGTCAAGGGCTTCGTGCAAGCGCAAAGCTGGTTCCAGGACCTCACGCCCGTGACGGTCGCCAAGTAACGAGCCGTTATGCTCCGCAGGATCATCTGAAGCCATGCTCCGCACCATCCTTTGGCGCCTGGTCTACGCCCTGCCGATCGCGTTCGGGGTCAGCCTCGTGTGCTTCTCGCTGGTGTTCCTGGCGCCTGGCGACCCGTTGCAGACCGTGCTGCCGGCGGACGCGAGCGCCGAGATGATCGAGGTGGTGCGCCGCGCCTACGGCTTCGACAAGCCCTTGCCGGTGCAGTTCATGAACTGGCTGTGGCGGGCGGCGCACGGGGATTTCGGCCTCTCCGTCGCCACGCGCCGGCCGGTGGCCGACGAGGTGGGCGGCGCGCTCGCCAACACGCTGATGCTGGCCGGGTTCGCGGTGCCGCTGTCGTTCGTGATCGGCGCGGGCCTGGGCACCATCGCCGGCTGCGCCCCCGCGAACCGGCTCGGCCGCCTGCTGGACCGGCTGGTGACGGGCACCGCCGTGCTGGGCGTCAGCGTGCCGAACTACTGGCTGGGCCTTGTGCTGGTGATCGTGTTCGCCGTCGAGCTCGCCTGGCTGCCGGCGTCCGGCATGGGGATGAACGGCTCCGACGGGTTCTCGGTCTGGCGCTGGGCGGATGCGCGGCACCTGGTGCTGCCGGTCATAACGCTGGCATTGGTGCCGGTGGGCATCATCGCGCGCAGCACGCGGGCGGCGGTCATGGAGGTTCACGGTCAGGATTTCGTCACCACGCTGCGGGCGAAGGGCCTTGGCGAGCTGGCGATCATGCGGCACGTGCTGAAGAACGCCGCGCCGGGCATGCTGGCGGTGATGGGCTTGCAGTTCGGCTACCTGATGGGCGGGTCGATCCTGGTGGAGCCGGTGTTCGCCTGGCCCGGCAGCGGCTCCCTGCTCGGTCGCGCCATCGTCAACCGCGACGTGCCGGTGTTGCAGGGCGCCATCCTGTGCCTGGCGCTGGTGTTCGTGGCGACCAACCTGGTCGTGGACCTGTTGCAGGCCACGCTCGACCCGCGCGTGCGGCGGGCCTGATGTCCCCGCGCAAGGAGTGCGCCTGATGTCGATGTCGCAGGCCATTGCAGCCCGGCTGGAGGCGACGCCCAAGCCGGCGCGTGCGCCGGGCTACTGGGGCATGGTGGGCCTGCGGCTGCGGCAGGACCCGGTGACGCTGATGTTCGCTGGGTTGCTGCTGGCGATCGTGCTGGCGGCGGTGTTCGCCTCGCTGATCGCGCCGTTCGACCCGTTCAAAGAAGGCATCATCCTGCGGCTCAAGCCGTTCGGCTACCGCGGCCACCCGCTGGGCACGGACGAGCTGGGCCGCGACATCCTGACGCGCATCCTGTACGGCGGGCGCACGTCGCTGCTGATGGGCGTGGTCCCCGTGGTGGTCGCGACCTTGATTGGCGGCTTCCTCGGCATCCTCGCGGGCTATGCCGGCGGCTGGGTGGGCACGCTGGTGATGCGAACGATGGACGTGTTCTACGCCTTCCCGTCCGTGCTGCTGGCGGTAGCGATCTCCGGCGCCATGGGCGGTGGGATGCTGAACGGCATGGCGGCGCTGGCGATGGTGTTCATCCCGGCGATGTGCCGGGTGGCGGAGACGGCGACGACGCAGGTGCGCGGGCTCGACTTCGTGGAGGCGGCGCGGGCGACCGGCGCCGGGCACCTGATGATCGTGCGGCACCACCTGCTGGGCAACGTGCTGGCGCCGGTGCTGGTCTATGCGTCGAGCCTGGTGAGCGTCAGCATCCTGCTGGCGTCCGGGCTGTCGTTCCTCGGCCTGGGCGTGCGCCCGCCGCTGCCGGATTGGGGGCTGATGCTGTCCACCCTGCGGCAGGCGATCTATGTGCAGCCTTGGGTCTGCGCCACGCCGGGGGTGGCGATCTTCGTCACCAGCATGTGCTTCAACCTGGTCAGCGACGGGCTGCGCAGCGCCATGGATGTGCGGCTGAAATGAGCGCGGCGGAAATGAGTGCAGGCTGGGCCGACCGCGGCGGCCCCGCCCAGCCGCTGCTGATCGCGACCGGGTTGCAAAAACATTTTCCCCTGGCCGGCGGCGGCGCGGTCCGCGCGGTGGACGGCGTTTCGTTCAGCGTCGCCAAGGGCGAGACCCTGGGCGTGGTGGGCGAAAGCGGCTGCGGCAAGAGCACGCTGGCGCGGCTGCTGCTGCACCTGATCCGGCCGGACCGGGGCGAGCTGGTGTTCGACGGCGACACCGTGGGAGCGCCGCGCGGCATCGGCCTGCGCGACCTGCGGCGGCAGGCGCAGATGGTGTTCCAGGACAGCGCATCGAGCCTCAACCCGCGCATGCCGGTGCGGGACAGCGTCGCCTTCGGCCCCCGCGTGCTGGGCCGCAAGCGGGCGCAGGCGCATGACGAGGCGGACGAGGCGCTGCGCCGGGTTGGCCTTGATCCCGCGCTGTTCGGCCCGCGCTACCCGCACGAGCTGTCGGGCGGACAAAAGCAGCGGGTGAACATCGCCCGCGCGCTGGCGTTGCAGCCGCGGCTGGTGATCCTGGACGAGGCGGTCTCGGCGCTCGACAAGTCGGTGGAGGCGCAGGTGCTGAACCTGCTGGCGGCGCTGAAGCGGACGCTGGGGCTGACCTACGTGTTCATCTCGCACGACCTGGCGGTGGTGCGGCACGTGAGCGACCGGGTGCTGGTGATGTACCTCGGCATGGTCGCCGAGAGCGGCCCGGCCGACGCCGTGTTCGCCCGGCCGCTGCACCCCTACACGCGGGCGCTGCTGGCGTCCCGGCTCAGCATGGACCCAAATCGGCGGGTGGAGCAGGCGCCGATCTCGGGCGACCCGCCCTCTCCGGCCAACCCGCCCAGCGGCTGCCGGTTCCGCACCCGCTGCCCGCACGCGGAGCCGGTGTGCGCAGCCGTGGTCCCGGTGCCTGCCGATTGGATGGGGCACCAGGCTGCCTGCCATATGCTGCTGCCGGCGTCCGGCCACTCCGCCGCGGCTGTCGCGGCATGACGGCGCTGGCCGAGCTGTCGGGCCTGCACGTGAGCTTCCGCGGCGGCACGCAGGCGGTGCGCGACGTCGACTTGCAGGTGCAGCCGGGCGAGGTGCTGTGCATCCTGGGCGAATCCGGCTCGGGCAAGAGCGTGTCGCTGCGTGCCCTGCTGCGCCTGCTGCCGCCGCAGGCCGAGGTGCGCGGCGGCATCCGGGTGGAGGGGCAGGACGTGGCCCGCATGGGGCGCCATGCGCTGCGCCGACTGCGCGGCGGCGCGGCGGCGATGGTGTTCCAGGAGCCGATGACCGCGCTCGATCCCGTCTACACCGTGGGCGCGCAGATCGCCGAGAGCGTCGCGTTCCACACCGGATGCAGCCGCGCCGCCGCCCGCAGCCGCGCGCTGGAGGTGCTGGAGCTCGTCCGCGTGCCGGACGCGGCGCGGCGGCTCGACGCCTATCCGCACCAGCTCTCGGGCGGGCTGCGGCAGCGCGTGGTGATCGCCATGGCGCTCGCCTGCCGCCCGCGCCTGCTGCTGGCGGACGAGCCGACGACGGCGCTGGACGCCACGGTGCAGATCCAAATCCTGGTGCTGCTGCGCGGCCTGCAACGGGAGCTGGGCATGGGCATGGTGCTGGTGACGCACGACCTTGGCGTCGCGGCCGAGATCGCGGACCGGGTTGCGGTGATGTATGCGGGCCAAATCGTGGAGCAGGGGCCGGTGCGGGACGTGCTGCTGGCGCCGGCGCACCCCTACACGCGCGGATTGATGGCGAGCAGCATACGCGAGGGCGGGGTGGAGAGCGCCCGCAAGGGCGGCGCAGAGATCGCGGCGATCGGCGGCTCGCCTCCCGACCTGCGCCGGCCGCCGCCGGGCTGCGCCTTCGCGCCGCGCTGCCCCCATGTGCGCGAGGCATGCGGCACGACCTTGCCGGCCGAGACCTATTTTGGCGGGGCACGCGCCGCGCGTTGCCTGCGGCTGGGCGAGTTGATGGCGGCGTAGGAGGGGACCATGGAGTTTGGCAGCATGAACGGCGTGCGGATGCCCGAGTGGGCCATACGCCGCGCCACCGGGCGGCGCGGCACGGCGCACCCGTTCGCGGACCTGCACGGCCCGGGCACCGCGTTGGTGGTGGTGGACCTGCAGGTCGGCTTCCTGCACGAGCGCGGCGGCTATATGGCGAGCCAGGCGGCGATCGACGTCGTGCCTGCGGTGAACCGGCTTGCGGCGGGCCTTCGCACCGCGGGCGGCCTGGTTGTGTGGGTGCAGAACACGCACGACGACGCCTGCCTGCGGGACTGGACGGTGCAGCAGCGCATGAACACCCCGGAGGCCAACGCCCGGCGCAACGCCGCGATGAGCGTGGGCGCGCCGGGCCACGCGCTATGGCCGGAGCTGGATGTGCAGCCGGCGGACGCACGGGTGCTGAAGCGGCGGTACAGCACCTTCATCCAGGGCTCGTCCGACATCGTGCCGCTGCTGCGCGGCCGGGGGATCGACACCGTGCTGATCGCCGGCACGCTGACCAACGTCTGCTGCGACAGCAGCGCGCGGGACGCGATGATGCTGGACTTCCGCACCGTCATGGTCAGCGACGCCTGCGCCAGCACCAGCGCCGAGGAGCACGACGCCGCCCTCGCCGCATTCTACGCGACCTTTGGCGACGTGCTGGACACCGGTTTCATCATGGGCCGCCTGGCCGGACGCGGGGCACGCGCCGCGTGAGGCCGCAAACGGCACAAGAAATGCTGGGTTCGTGAACGCCACTACGGAGAGACTGATGCAGCCCACGACGACCCTGACGGATTTTGCGGCGCTCACCCGCCGCGCCGGCCTGCCGCTCACGCCCGCGCAGATCGCCGAACTCTACGCCGGTTGGGCCCATATCGAGCCGATGCTGGCCCGAATCCGCACGGACGGCCGCGGGCGCGAGGCCGAACCCGCGCTGGTCTTCCGGCCGGAGCCGTCGTGATGCAGACCCCCACCATCGCCGAGGCCGCCCAGCAGATCGCCGCGCGCACGCTCTCCCCGGTCGAGCTGACGCAGCACTGCCTGGACCGCATCGCCGCCGAGGACCCAGCGCTGCACAGCTTCATCCTGGTGACGCCGGAACGGGCGCTCGCCGACGCGAGGGCGGCCGAGGCCCGGATCATGCGGGGCGAGGGGCGCGGCCCCCTGGACGGCATCCCGATCGCGCACAAGGACATCTACGGCACGGCCGGCATCGCGACGACGGCGCACTCCAAGCTGTTGCAGGGCTGGGTGCCGGACGCGGACGCCACCACGGTCCGCAAGCTCGCCGAGGCCGGGACGGTGATGCTGGGCAAGCTGGCGACGCACGAGTTCGCCTTTGGCGGCCCGAGCTTCGACCTGCCCTGGCCGCCGGCGCGCAACCCTTGGGACCTTGACTGCTTCACCGCCGGGTCGTCGTCCGGCACGGGCGCTGCGGTGGCGGCGGGGCTGGTCCTGGGCGGCACCGGGTCCGACACCGGCGGCTCGATCCGCGGGCCGTCCGCGCTGTGCGGGGTCGCGGGCATCAAGCCGACCTATGGGCTGTGCAGCCGGTTCGGCATCCTGCCGCTGTCGTTCTCGCTCGACCACGCGGGGCCGATGGCCTGGACGGTGGAGGACTGCGCGATCCTGTTGCAGGCGATGGCCGGCTACGACCCGCAGGACCCGGCCAGCGCCGACCGGCCGGTGCCGGACTTCTCCGCCGGGCTGCACACGGACGCGAAGGGCCTGCGCATCGGGCTGGTCCGCAACTGGCACGAGGACGACCGGCCCATTAGCCCAGCGGTCCAGGCAGGGCTCGACGGCGCGGTGGCGGCCTGGACAGCGCAGGGCGCGAAGGTCGAAGATGTCATCCTTCCGTCGCTGTTCGACTACCAGGCGGCGACCTTCGTCATCATCGCCTCCGAGGCCTTCACCCTGCACGAGCCCTGGATGCGCGAACGGTTCAACGACTACGGCGAGCTGCTGCGCGACCGCATGGCGTTCGGCGGGCTGTTCGCCGCGACCGACTACGTGCAGGCGTTGCGGCGGCGGCGCGAGCTGTGCGCGGCGACGACGGCCGCGGCGCAGGGCTTCGACCTCCTGCTGACCGTCGGGGCGCCGGCCGAGGCGCCGCGGATCGACGCCGTGCCGAAGTGGGACAACCTGGCGCGGCCCGGCTTCACCGCGCCGTTCAACCTCACGGGCTGGCCGGCCATGTGCGTCTGCTCTGGGTTCGGCGCAGGCGGGCTGCCGGTCTCGGTGCAGATCGCCGCGAAGCCGTTCCAGGAGGCAACGCTGTTCCGCGCCGCGCACGCTTTCGAGCGGGCGGCCGGCTTCCGCGCTAAGCGCCCGCCTATCCCCGCCGAACGCTCTCCTGCCGAGGTGGCTGAACAGATACCGGCCACCGCTGAATGATGGACATGCCCGCCTGGCGAGGAGGCCGCGGAGCCGCGCGCTGCCGTATGCCCCCCCTCAAGCCAGCTACTGCTTGTCGCGGCTGGGCATCTCCCCGGCGGCGATCAACGCACTGGTGATCGCCACCATGCGGCGGCCCTGGTGCCGGGCCGCGTCGAGGTCCTCGTCCCGCGGCGCACGGTTCTCCGCGCCGCCGATGGCCGAAGCGCCGTAGGGCGACCCCGCTTCCAGCATCGCCTCGTCGGTGTAGCCCGTGGGCAAGATGACCATGCCCAGGTGCGCCATAGGGGCATACAGCGACAGCGTGACCACCTCTGACCCGCCATGCGGCCATGATGCGGTCGCGAAGGCGCCGCCCACCTTGCCGGCCAGCGCGCCGCGCTTCCACTGCGGGCCAAGCTGGTCGAAGAAGTTCTTCAGCTCCGTCGCCATGCTGCCGAAGTAGCACGGCGTACCGAACAGGATGGCGTCGGCCCACTCGGCGTCGTCCTTGGCGGGCGCGGCATAGAGGGCGTTCTGCCGACGCGCGTTCTCCAGCCACTCCTTGACCTGGCCCATAGCGTCCTCGTCCGCCACCTCCCGCGCCCGGCGCAGGCGCACCTCCGCCCCGGCCTCCCGCGCGGCGTCCGCGGCGGCAAGGGCGAGCGCCTCGACCGTGCCTGTCCGAGAGTAGAACGCGATGAGTAGGCGGGTTGGATCGGACAATGCAGGCTCCACGCTCTCGCCGCCAGAAGCGGCAGCGCCTGTATAGATGCTGCCGCGCCAAGGTTTGTAACCAGCGGTGGCGTCATCGTGCGCGTGAAGCGGCCGTATCAGGCGCGGTCAAAGCAGCGGCGGCACCTTGGGATCGATCGGGGCGACGATGACCGTAGGCCCTGAACGGCCGAACGCCGCCCGAACGGCGTCCCGCACCTCGGCCGGGGTGGTGGCGGCCTGCGCCGTGCAGCCGTAGCCGCGCGCCAGCGAGGCGATGTCGAGGCCGGGGAGGTCGAGGGCTGGCACTCCGGGCGTGTCGTCGAGCGCCGCGAAGCTCTTGAGGATGGCGTACTCGTTGTTCTGCGGCACCACGAACACGACCGGCAACTCGTGCTGCGCCGCGGTCCAAAGGGCTTGCAGGCTGTATTGGAACGAGCCGTCCCCGATCACCGCCACCACGGGACGGCGGCGGCCAAGCTGGCGCTCGGCGAGCGCGACGCCGACCGCGGCCGGCAGCCCGTAGCCGAGTACGCCGCTCGCCATGGCGTAGTAGGCGTCAGGCTGGGTGACGGGCCAGCGCTTTTTGAGGTCCTTCGTGTTCGACGGCGTTTCCTGGACCAGCACGGCATTGTCGGGGCGTGCCTCGGCGAGGGCCTCGAAAAGCTGGTCCGCGCTCATCGGGTTGCCCTGCTTGGCCGCCTCGGGCCTTGGCCGCGGCGACGGCGGCTGGCGGGTTGCGGGGGCGACCATGCCGGCCAGCGTCCGCGCCGCATGCGCGGGGTCGGCGAGCATGCTGTCGCCGACCGGCGCACGCGCGGCTTCGGACGGGTCGTCGGTGACGTGGAACAGGCAGGTGCCGTCCGGAAGGTAGCCGCCGGGGACATGGGGATAGTAGCGGAAGACGGGCGCGCCCAGCACCAGCACGACGTCGTGGCCCTGCAGCTTCTCGCAGAGCGACCCGATCGCCGGGGGAAGCTCGCCCTGGTAGAGCGCATGGTCGCGCGGAAAGCTGGCGGCCTCGTCCCACGGCGGATCGTAGACTGCGCAGCGCAGCAGCTCGGCCAAGCGGACGGCGTCTTCCCAGCCGCCGCCTCGCGTGATCCCGGCGCCGATGACGAGGGCCGGGTTGCGGGCCGCCGTGAGCGCCTCGGCGATGGGACGGAGCGCGTCCTGGTTCGCATGGAGGCGGGTGCTGACTTGCCGGGGCAGGACGGCGGCGCCGGCCGGCTTGTCCCAATCGTCATACGGCCAGGACAGGAAGACCGGGCCGGTTGGGGGCTGGATGGCGGATGCGTGGGCGCGCATGAGGCTCGCCGGCGCGTCCTCGGCCCGCGTCGTCTCAAGGGCGAACTTCACGTAGGGCCGGGGCAGGGTGGCCGCATCGAGGTTGGTGAGCAACGGCTCAAGCAGCAGCATCTCGCGCGTTTGCTGCCCGGCGGTGAGGATCATCGGCGTCTTGTTGTGCCAAGCGGTGACGAGGCCGCCCATGGCGTTGCCGACCCCGGCCGCGGTGTGCAGGTTGACCAGGACCGGCCGGTGCATGGCCCGCGACCATCCATCGGCCATGCCGACGACCGCGGCCTCGTGGAGGCCCAGGACATAAGTGAAGTCGGGTGGCAAATTTTCGAGGAACGCCTCCTCTGTCGACCCTGGGTTGCCGAACAGTGTCGTCAGCCCGAGCGAGCGCATCACGTCGCGGGTGGCATCGAGCACGGTGGGTTTGAGCGCCATCGCATCACCTTCAACTGCCATGAAAACCTGGCGCCCGGCTCAGGGCGCACCTGCTCGCAGCCGGTCTGGCCTATTCGTTGGCGGCTGCCTTGGCCTCGTGCTTGGCGGCACGTGCCGCGTCCTCGCTGGCGGCCTCGGCCTTCCGGTCGGCAAGCTGCTGGGTGTGCTGGCGGTGCAGGTCCAGCGCCTCCATGGCGTGGCGGTTCGCGACCGCCTCCGCCTCGGCCGCAGAGGTGGCGAGGTGCTCGGCCTTTTCGAAGTTGCCCGAAGCAACCTGCTTGGCCGCGTCGTGGTGCATCTTCGCCGCCACGTCGAACTGGTGCGCCGCGTCCTCGTGGCACTTGGCCGCGGATGCCTTGATGTCGTCCATAGTGGATTTCTCCTAGTTGGCGAGGTTGGCGCCAGTGGTTCGGCCCCGTGCGGGACCGCAGCATAGCGGGGTGCCGCCCGCTTGCCGATGGCCGCACGAACGAAGGCACCGCCTGAACGCAGATAGGGCTGAGCTTAGCCCTCCATTTTCTTCGCTACTTCTCCGGCCCGCAGGCTCGCTTCGATCTCCTCATCCGGATGCGCGGGCCGCTCGGCTTTCGCCTGCTGGGCTTGGCCCATTTCGGTCGCCCACGCCTTGTCCTGCTGCGGCACGTTCTCGATGGTCCGGTGGGCGGAGAGGATTTTGGTGCCCGATTGGAAGTCCAACAGGACCTCGGACGCATAGATCAGGCGCTCTGCCGGGGTGGCTGTGGAGTGGGGGTGGACGGGCGCCCCGATCGAATCGTTGGACATTTGGTATCCTTGTGGCTGGAGCGTGGAAGGCGAACTTGGATGACACGGAGCTTCGGGACAAGTCCCGGCGCAGCTTAGGGAGAAAGGCAACCAGGAAGCCGGACGCTTATCCGGATGGCTGATGTGGACCGCTGGTCAGGGCCGCCAACCCATGTCTCGGCTTTGCAGGAGCAGTTTCCCAAGGGCGCGGCATCGGTTTGCCAGGCGGGCGACGCAAGCCGGCGCGTACGCGGGGCCAGCGTCAGCTTGCCTTGTCCGTGGCGTCCGTCAAATCCTTGATGACGAGATCGGCCAACGCAAGATCTGCGTCGTCGGCTGGGGAGAACGGGCTGAGCAGAATCCTTATTCTGTTGATCGTAGATTTTTCCGCAGCTTGCAGCCGGGTGGTGCGGATCAGCCGTGCGATCCTTTCGCGCTGCGTCGGTGGCCCTGGAGGGGTCATCGGGGTACCTCTGATCGGCGGCGCCTGGGTGCTCTCGTCATCTGGGTATGCTGCTTTGTCCGTCTCGGTGGGAACGTGAGCAGGTGCCGTTCCGCCCGCCCGTCGAGCATAGCACCGCGTCCGCGCCGTCCGGAATGCCAGCGCCGGAGCGGCAAACGAGACCCTCGCGCCAAGGTCCTAGCCCAAATCGACGGGCAGCGCACCGTGCGGGTTTTGCCTGCTGGAAATGGCGTTCACTTTGCGTTCGGTCCTGGCGGCCAGCTTGACCCGAGGCGCTCAGACCACGGCGGCCAGGGGGGCAGCCAGTGGGCGTTCTACGGACGCGGGGGCCGCAGCGCAACGCCCGGCGCCGACGGTTCACCTACGGTCGAGGGCGCCCCCTTGGGCGGCGCAGACGGCGCAGCTCAAGGACGAGTTGGCCATCCATGGCGTCAGCGACGGAAGGCCATGCATGCCGGCGCTGACGGAGCACCGTTGGACCGGGTGGGCGGCCCGCGCCCGCGTGGTTGTCTGAAGGGGCGTTAAGCGCCGTGGATCAGCATGTAGTTGCTTCCCGACGCGGCATCGGTGCCGAAGTTGATCGCAAGCTTCCCGTTCGTCAGGTCGGCGCTGGCTAGGCCTGCAAGCGTCAGCATCGCCGTTGGCTTGCCAGGGGCGGTCGCGGTCAAGGTCAGGCCGGTGGAACCCGCCGCTCCCTGGCCGTCCATCCATGTCAGACCGAAGTCGCTGGGCGAAACTCCCCACACCGTCGCGCTGTCGCCTGCATGGCAGTTGACGACGGTGCTCCAGATTGCTGCCGGGGCGCCTCGGTCGTCGACGAAGAAGGTGTCGTTCCCGGTGCTGCCAACCAGGAAGTTGCTGCCGGTGGAGCCATCCAGGACATTGTTGCCGTTCACCATGCTCCAGCTTGCGCACCGCGTCTGGCGGCTTAAAGCCCCAAGTAAATCCGCTGCACCTCCGGGTCCCGCGCCAGTTCCGCCGCCGGGCCGTCCAGCATGCTGCGCCCGGTTTGCAGCACATAGGCGTGCTGCGCGATCTCCAGCGCCAGCTCCACCGTCTGCCGCCTTCAGTCCGATAAGTTGCCCCTCATGGCAACTGTCATGGCGCGGCTGCCATGGTTGCGGCATTGGGCCAGATAATGCAGGCGGCCTTGAACAGCTCAAGAGCTCGCTGTTTCATCGTAGTTTCGTCCCAGGCATCCGGATATTTTTTGACCACCTGGTCGTTCAGTCGGAGCTGGCTGTGATCGTGCAGGGCCATCCGCTTCCCGCGCGTGCCTTTCTCATTGTCGAGCCACGCTGCATTGGACAGCGTCGCGTTCAGCTTCGCGCAGACGAGCGTTAGGTTGCCAATGCCCTGCAGGGCGTGTTCGCGCTCGGTCCGCGCATTTTCCACCGCGGCAAGCGGCCAGTGCCGCTCCCATTTTTGCGGCAGGATGTGTTCGATTTCAAGTTGTGAGAAATTGAAGGCAACGATCGGCTCACCCTTTGTCCCCACGGTCTGATAGTGCTCCTCCAACGCCTGCAGGATCATCATGACGCGGCTACGTCTAATGCCGCCGTAAAATTTCTGGCGGCACCAATCGTCTCGGAAACGATCGTTGTCCGGCCAACGGTTCGGGCCGCTAGTCGAAGCAGCCAGCGTCGCGAGAACCGTTGGCGCGGCCGGAGTTTCCGAGCCAGCAGCAGCCAGCGCGTTCAAGAGGTCGAGCGCCAGCTTGCTATATGCTCGCGTCTCTTCCCAGCAAATCACCCGGCGCACCAAGTAGCTTTCCAGGATCATGGCCGTCATGTCGCGATCCAACGGCGTTGAACCCGCTCTCGCCATCAATTCCAGCAGAAGTGGATGGAACGCGGCAAAGTCGAGGCTTCCGAGCCGGCGCAGGAACGTGTCGAAACGGGTCTTCCCAGTCGGCATGCTGATCTCGCGGAAGCGGTGGCCGTCAGTGTGGATATCGGCCATCAACGCGGGCAGGTTCCTGGCAGGCGGAACCGCGCCGGGCGGCAGATTGCGCGGTGCCGCATAATTCAAGAACCGATCATACAGGTGCTTCGCGGCAACGGGTTCGCGGGTGCGGCGGATAAGCCAGTCTTGCAGGAATGTGTCGGCACGAGCGCGGGCAGCATGGCCCGTGCCGCTCTTTCCGCGCCAGTAGTCCGGCTCCTGATCGAGGAATTGCCAGTAGGTCTCGTAAAGGTGTTGCAGGTTATGGGTCTGCTGGCGGGTGGCCTCCCACAGCAGCCAGTTCTTCATCAGATCGGCCGGCAGCAAGGGCGCGCCGTTGGCGTTCAGTGTCTCAAAAATCGCCTGGGGCTCGTCGGTGTCGTCGAGATCGAGGACGATGAGGCGAAGGTGCTCTTTCAGCGCCGCACTGAGGGCCGTGGCGCGCGTTGCATGGGCATTGTCCAAATGCAGCCAAGCGCAAATGGCTGCATAGAAAAATGCGTAGGCTCTACCGAACTGCGTGGGGATGTCCCTGAGCGCGCCAGGCTCGTCGCTGTCCATTACCGTCTGAAAGGCCGCACGGTCCTGGTTGGTGGGCCAGACTTTATACTTCTCCTCTTTCAAATCGTAGGCCGGATTGACGGTCAGGATGCCAACCTGCCGCGACGCCACGTTGGCTTTGTGAGCGCTGGCATCGTCTCCAGCCGACTTGGCCTTAGTCGACAGCGCCGCCAGGGCGTGCTGCGATGCGCGCAAAACCACCTGAAGCGTGGTCAGGCGTTGCTGGCCGTCGATTATCTCGCGGCGAAGAATGCTCCCTATGGCGCTCTGTGCCTGTTCCAGCACCACGGTGCCAAGGAAGTACCCGGCGATTGTCGCTTCCGGCGCGGCCGTTAGTACCCGGTCGGCAAGATTGGAGAGGTCCTGCCACAGCGGCTCCCACTGCTCCTCTCGGCTCCAGACGTAAGGGCGCTGGAATAGCGGTACAGTAAGACGCACTTCGGAGCCGAAGATTTTTACTAGCGGCAGATAAGTTGGTTGCATAATATTAATTTCCAAAAAGTACTCATTTGACTCTAAGCATGCATATTCTCTAGCTATAATTTACCGAAATGCTGGTTACGGCAAGTCTAGTAACTTAAGTTGCTATTCACGAATGTATTAATATTAAATATCAGCTAGATTTCTACACTGAGGCCTGGCTGCTTATGCCGCGCAAGATACCGGTCACAAATCCCGGCGACGTTTCGCAAGTGTTTACTAAACAGGACTGCTGGCGCTTTACCAGCGGTTTTGTTCTATTACTAATTTGCCCAACCCAGCGCTTGTTTGTACGGGTTGAGGCGAACCCGCCTACGCAAGTTCGCAGCGATGCAGGACATCCGGCTCGCACTCTGCGTTGCCGCTTCCGTCAGTATCGTCGAGTGCAACGAAACCATGTTTCCCGCAGAAGCAGTGGGCGGGGGCAACTATCCAATCCATCTCGGGCATAGACAAGCGCCTTAGTGAGACTGCCATGCCGTCCTTCTCCTCCCATGATGCGCAGATCGTTCTCTCGGCATTGCAAAGCTCGAAGCGAGCGGTGGCGGTGGCGTAATAGCGCCGCGGGCGTCACAGCCCCAAATAAATCCGCTGCACCTCCGGGTCCCGTGCCAGCTCCGCCGCCGGGCCGTCCAGCACGCTGCGCCCGGTCTGCAATACGTAGGCGTGCTGCGCGATCTCCAGCGCCAGCTCCACCGACTGCTCAGCCAGCAGCAGGGTCATGCCATCCGCGTGCAGCCGGGCCAGCGTTTCGTACAGCGCTTCCACCACCGCCGGCGCCAGGCCAAGGCTCGGCTCGTCCAGCAGCAGCATCCGCGGCTCGGACATCAGGGCGCGGCCCATGGCCAGCATTTGCCGCTCCCCACCCGACAGCGTGCCCGCGCGCTGCCGCCGCCGCTCCGCCAGCCGCGGGAAAAAACTGAACACCCGGTCGAGCGCCGCCGGCAGCCGCGACCTGTCGCGCAGCGTCGTGGCGCCCAGGCGCAGGTTCTGCTCCACCGTCTGGCCGACGAACAGCCGCCATCCCTCGGGCGACAAGGCCAGGCCGCGCTTCACCACGGCATAGGCCGGCTGGCCGGTGATGTCCGCCCCCTGCCACACCACCTGCCCAGCCGCGACCGGCACCAGCCCGGCGACCGCGTTCAGCGTCGTCGTCTTGCCGGACCCGTTGGAGCCGATCAGCGCCACCACGCTGCCCTGCCGCACTTGCAACGACACATCCGCCACGCCCACCAGGTCGCCATAGCGCACGGCCAGGTTCCGCACGTCGAGCGCCAACCCGGTCATAGGGCCACGGCTCTCCGCGTCATGCTGCGGCCAAGATAGGCCGACACGACCGCGGGGTCGGCAACCACGTCACGCGGCGCGCCGTCCGCGATCACCCGGCCCTGGTGGAACACCACGGCGCGGTGGGCCAGGGTCAGGATCACCTCCATGATGTGCTCGACGATGATGAGCGTGATGCCGCGCGCATGGATGCGGCGCACCAGCTCGATCGCCGCGCGGATTTCCACTGGCGTCAGCCCGGCGAGCGCCTCATCCAGCAACAGCAGCCGCGGCGCCGTCGCCAGCGCGCGGGCGATCTCAAGCCGCTTGCGTCCGGGCGTGCCCAGGCTGCGGGCGCGGCTGCGGGCAAGCGGCGCCAGGCCGGTGAACTCCAGCACCTCGGCCGCCGCCGCCTCCGCCGCTGCCCGGCCGGGGTGGCGCAGGAAGGCGCCGACCAGCACGTTCTCCGCCACGCTCATGTCCTCGAACGTCACCGGCACCTGGAAGCTGCGGGCGATGCCGAGGCGCGCGTGCTCCTCCGGCGTCGCACGGGTGATGTCGCGGCCGTCGAACGCGATGGTCCCCGCGGTGGGTGCGACGTCGCCGGCGAGTGCGTTAAAGAACGTGCTCTTGCCCGCGCCGTTGGGGCCGATCAGGCCGATGATGTCGCCCTCGGCCACGTCGAGGTCCGCGCCGTCCACCGCCCGGAACGCGCCGAAGCTTTTGACGATGCCGCGCGCCTCAAGCAGCACGGCGCACCCGTTGCGCTGCCCGTTGCCCCACCCGTTGCATGCGCTGCGCCAGTGCGTGGCCGAGCTCGGCGAGGCCGCCGGGCTGGAAGCGGGCGATCAGCAGGATCACCGCGCCATAGACCACGTAGGTGATGCCGGTGCCGGACCCGCCGAACGCGGCGTTGGTGGCCTCCTCAAGCGGGACGAGGATCGCCGCGCCGATCAGCGGCCCGAACAGCGTACCGGCGCCGCCGAGGGCCGCGATGATGACCATCTTCACCGAAACCAGCACCCCCAATACGCTGTCCGGGTCGGCGAACCCGACCATCACGCCATAGAGCGTGCCAGCGAGCGAGGTGAACGCGGCCGAGAGCAGCAGGGCATACAGCTTGAACCGCCGCACCGGCACGCCGAGGCTGCGGGCCGCGCGGTCGCTGCCGTTGATGGCGCGCAGGTAGTAGCCCATGCGTCCGCGCTGCATCACCCAGGTCAGCCCCAGCAACACGGCCAGCACGCCGAGGAAGATCCAGTAGTAGACGCGGGGATCGTTGAATTGCAGGTCGGCCACGCCCCGCGGCACCGCCGGCCCCATCAGCCCAACCGCCGCGCCCAGCAGGGCCCAGTTGGCGACCAGCAGCCGCACCAGCTCCGCCGCCGCGATGGTCGCCATGGAGAAGTAGTGCCCGCTCAGCCGGAACGTCGGCAGCCCAGTGACGGTGGCGAGCAATAGGCTAACCGCGATGCCGAGCGGCGCGCCCGCGACCGGCGGCCAGCCGAACTGGTTGTATACCACGAGCGAGGCGTAGGCCCCGGCGCCGAAATAAACCGCGTGGCCCACCGAGACCTGCCCGGCATAGCCACCGATCAGGTTCCAAGCCGAGGCGGAGATCGCCCCCAGCAGCACGAGTGCCCCGACCCGCTGGGTGAACACGTCGTGCATCAGCAGCGGCAACACGGCCAGGGCAACGAACAGCGCGGCCGTGGCCAGAGCCGCTTTCATGCGTGGCCCAATAGGCCCTGTGGCCGGACCCACAGCAGCGCCAGGAACAACGCATAGATGACGACATCCTGGTAGACCGCCCCGGCCCAAAACGCCGAGAGCGCCTGGATGACGCCGATCAGCAGGCCGGCGATCAACGCGCCGGGCACGCTGCCGAAGCCGCCCAGCGACACGGTTATGAACGCGATCAGGGTCAACGCCTCCCCGACTGTCGGCGAGACATAGAAGAACAGCGCGATCAACGCCCCAGCAATCCCCGTGCTGGCGCCGGCGAGCGCCCAGGCCAGCGCCTGCATCGGCTCCGGCCGGATGCCGACCAGCATCGCGGCCGAGCGGTCCTCCGACACGGCGAGCAGGCGGCTGCCGAGCATGGTCCGGGTCAGCATCAGGTGCATGCCGAGCGTCAGCAGCAATGCCACACTGCCGGCAAGCAGCCGCGCCGCCTCAATCCGCAGGCCGCCGACCGCGAAGGTGCCGCCGACCAGCGTGTCCGGCAGGGTCATGAAATTGGCGCTGAACGCCCAGAACGCACCGTAGCGCAGCAGCAGCGCGAGGCCGAAGGTGGACAGGATTTGCGCCAGCATCGGCCCGCGCATCACATGGCGGATCAAGCCCAAATAGACCACCGCGCCAAGCCCCGCCAGCAGCAGCGCCGCCAACGGCACCGAGACGAGCGGCCCGGCGCCCACCAGCGTGTAGGCGAAGAACGCCACATACATCCCGAGCATGACGAAGTCGCCGTGCGCGAAGTTGACGACGTTCATCATGCCCCAGATCAAGGTCAGCCCAGAGGAGAACAGCGCATACACCGCGCCCATCAGCAGCCCGCTGACGATCACTTGAAGAAGGATCATGGGACCTGGAGGAGGATCAAGGCGGGCCGCTAGTTGCCCCAGCCGCGGAACGGCAGCGCCGGCTGCGTGGTGGCGAGCTTGTCGGGCCAGATCGCCACGTAGGCGCGGTTGCGGAGCTGCACCAGCAGGGTCGCCGCCCGCTCGTTCTGCCCGTTCGCGTCGAACTTCACGCCGTCGTAGCCGATCATCAACTGGTTCGCCGCCAGGTCCGTCGCCCGCAGCGCCGCCTGTATCTTGGCCGGCTCGGTCGACCCGGCCCGGTTGATCGCCTCGCACAGCACCAGGAAGCCCTGCAACCCTCGCGCGCTGGTGTCGTCCAGGTCGTGGCCGGCCTTCTTTTTATACAGCTCGTTCACCAGGAACGGGACGGTGCCGGGCTTGCCGATGTCGTAGGAGCTGCGGTTGACCGCGCCTTCCGCCAGGTCGCCCACCGCCGCGATGAACGCCGTGTCCGAAAAGCCGGAATCGTCGCCGATCAGCACCGGCGGCTTCCAGTCCAGGTTGCGCATCGTCTTCATGAACAGGATGGAGTCCGACGTGTAGCTGACGAATATCGCCACGTCCGGGTTCGCCTGCTTCAGTTGCAAAATCTGCGCGCTCACGTCCGTGCTGTTGGCGGAGTAGGCGACGCGCAGCGCGAGCTTCATCCCCTTCGCATCGAGTGCCTTGGTGATGGCGTCGCCGGTGGAGGTGCCATATTCGGTGTTCTCGTTGACCATGGCGATAGTGTCGACCGCGCGGCCGTGCGCCTTCAGCCCGCCCAGGAAATCCGCGTAGGCCGCGCCGAAATCGGTGCCGATCGGCGTTGGCCGGAAGAACCATTTGAACCCGCGCAAGGTCAGGCTCGGCGCGCTGGCCTCGCCGGCGAGGTAGGGGATGCCGTAGCGCTCGGCCACGGCGCTGGCCGTCAACGTGGCGCTCGATTGGTAGGCGCCGACGAGGGCGACGACCTTCTCCTGCGTGATGAGCCGCAGCGCCTGGTTCTGCGCGACGGCCGGGTTGCCCTGGTGGTCGGCGAACACCGGCTCCACCTTGCGCCCGCCCAGGCCCGGCAGCCCGGACGTGGCCGCCAGCGGCAGGGCGGACAGCTCGGGGTGCGGGTTGTTGACGATCTCGGCCGCGATCTCGACCGCATCGCGCAGCGCGGTGCCGGCCGACGCGGTGCCGCCGGTCAGCGGGTAGATCGCGCCGATCTTGACCGTCTCCTGCGCCCCGGCCCCCTGCGTTCCAGCCTGGGCCGACAAAGCGAGCAGCAGCGCCAAGCCAGCCAACAGCGACCGTTTCAAGATCATCCTGCGTTCCCCTGCGCGGGCCGTTGCCCACGCTGGCCACCTTCTCACACGGCTCGGCCCCGCAGCAAGCCGGCGCGCTGGGACGCGCCGCGCAGCCGGGCCATCGCGACGATGCCGAGCGCGGGGCCGACCGCCAGGACCATGAAGGCGTGCTCCCACCCGACCCAGCCGACCACGACCGGAATGAGCTGGATGCTGACCAGCGTGAGCAGGAAGCCCAGGCAGGTCTGCACGGTCAGCATCGTGCCGACCAGGGATTTTTCGCTCAGTTCGGCGATGGCGGCGGAGAACTGGGCGGAGTCGGCGATCACTGCGATGCCCCAGACTAGGCCCAGGATAAGCAGCGGCCAGGCCGAGCCGCCATACAGCAGGCCGATGCAGGCGGCGCACAGGCCGCTCGTCGCCATGGCGGCGATGGTGACGTTGGCACGGCCATAGCGGTCGGCCGCCCAGCCGCCGCCTATTGCCCCGAGCGCCCCTATGGCCACCACCGCGAAGGCCGCGAACTCCGCGTTCACCGGCGGGGCGGCGCCATAGCGGGCGCGGAAGCTCGCGGCGAAGAACGCGCCGATCCACGCCCACATCGCATACAGCTCCCACATGTGGCCGAGGTAGCCGAGGTTGGCGAGCCGCACCCCGCGGTTCCGCCAGGCGTGCAGGGCGTTGCCGGGCCGCAGCGGCGCGGCGGCGGGGAGGCTCGGACCCAGGCCCGCGAGCCGGATCAGCCCCGCGGCGGCCAGCGCGCCCATGGCCGCCGCGACGACCGGCCAGCGCCAGTCCAGCCCGCCCGCGACCGCCACCAGATGCGGAAAGGCGGAGCCGAGCGTCAGCGCGGCGACCAGCAGCCCCACCAGCAGCCCGAGGTCCCCGGCCGCCCAGGTCGCGGCAAGCTTCATGCCCACCGGGTAGACCGCCGCCATGCACGCGCCGGTGACAAAGCGCAATGCCGGCACCGCCGCGGAGCCAGGCTCGAAAAACAGGATGGCGACGTTGGCCAGCCCGGCGACCGCCGCCCCGGCGGAGAACAGGCGCCGCAGGTCGAAGCGGTCCGGCAGGCTCAGCAGGGCGCTGCACAGCGTGCCGGCGACGAAGCCGCCCTGCACGCTGCTGGTGAGCAGCGCCTCGTGGAACGGCGTGAGCGAGACCTGTGCGCGGATGGCCGACAGCGATGCGGTGGTTGCGAACCAAGTCGACATGGCCGCGACCTCGCTGACCAGCAGCACCACCAGCGACAGGCGCCGGCCGGCATGCGTCGCCTTGAGCGCGCGTGTCATTGGGACTCCCCTCCTTTGAACTCGTTCCTCTGGCCACTGGGCCAGTTTTGGGCGGGATATTGCAGGCCAAGCCATGATCTGTGAAGTTCGCGGCGACGCCAAATCCGAGGAGCCGATGACCAACGAGCCGAGCGCGACCACGGGTGTCGCAAACCCAACCGGCTTCCGCGCGCTCGTCGCCCGCAAGGACGGCAAGGGGCAGGTGGTTGCCCTCGAAACCCTGACGGACGCCGACCTGCCGGAGGCGGACGTGACGGTCGACGTCGAGTACTCGTCGTTCAACTACAAGGATGGCATGGCGCTCAAGGGCTTGGGCCGCATCCTGCGGCAGTATCCGATCATCCCCGGCATCGACTTCGCCGGTGTCGTCGCGCAGTCCGCCGATGACCGGTTCCGGCCCGGCGACAAGGTGGTGCTGACCGGCTGGGGCGTCGGCGAGGGCTGGTCGGGCGGCTTTGCCGAGCGGGCGCGGGTCAAGGCGGACTGGCTGGTGAAGCTTCCCGCCGGGCTTGACACCAAGCAGGCGATGGGGGTCGGGACCGCCGGGCTAACGGCTATGCTGTGCGTCATGGCGTTGGAGCGGCACGGGGTGCGGCCGGGCGGCGACGTGCTCGTCACCGGCGCGGCGGGAGGCGTCGGCAGCGTCGCGGTCCGGCTGCTGTCGCGCCTTGGCTACCGGGTGACGGCGCTCACCGGACGCGCCAGCGAGCGGGAGTTCCTGGAGCGGCTGGGGGCGGCGGCCATCATGGAGCGCGCGGAGTACCAACCGCTGGGCAAGCCGCTGCAAGGTGAACGCTGGCAGGGCGCGGTCGACACGGTGGGCGGCACGATCCTGGCCAACCTCCTTGCGGCCATGGCCTATGGCGGCGCGGTCGCGGCCTGCGGGCTGGCGGGCGGGACGGACCTGCCGACAACGGTGTTCCCTTTCATCCTGCGCAACGTCGCGCTGCTCGGGGTTGATTCAGTCCAGTGCCCGGCGGCGCTCCGCGAAGAAGCCTGGCGGCGCATCGCGCAGGAGCTGCTGGCGGACGACTTCGCGTTGGTGACGGAGGAGGTTGGCCTTGACGCGCTGCCTGCCCGCGCCGACGCGATCCTGGCTGGGCAGGTGCGCGGGCGCACGGTCGTCAACGTCCGGCAGGGGTGATAGTTGTTCCTCTGGGGCTTGACCCAACATCGTTGCTGTGAACCGCAAAGTAGCATGGGGCGGCTCACCAAAACCGGCCGCTACGCCGCGCGTCCAAAGGATCGCAGGGGTAAAAATCGTCCCGCTAGGGTCTAGACTAGCTCACGCTAGCGTCTCGGAGAACTAGGAAACAACCCATGCGAGGCGTGGAAAGTATCGCGCGCGATTGCCTTGCTGGGAGTACGCTCCAGCAAGGCGCCGCTACTTTGCGGCTTACAACGCAGATATCGGGTCAACCCCAGGAAGGCTTTACCCTGAAACGGCCAACACCCGCCGGTCAGCAATCCGGCGGGTAAAGCGGATGGCGTCAAGGTGTTCGAGCAGCGGAACGCAGTACTTCCGGGAAATCCCGAGCGCCGCGCCAGCCTCGCCGACGAGCACGCCAGGCCCGCCGGCCAGCAACGGAGCCAGGCGGCGCTTCGCCAACTCCACCGCCTCGGAGTGGAACAGCACCTCGCGCTTCTGCACCTTGTCCACGGCCAGCACTACGACGCCCTCCTTGATCAGCCGGTCGACCAGCCGGCGGGTTTGCGGGCCGGGCGCGACGCTCGCCGGGTCGGGCGGGCTAAGGCCGCCTTGGCGCAACGCCTCCGCCAGCCGCCCGGCGCTGACCGCCTCCTCGCTGGCGCGGGCCTGGTCCCGCTGCGGCGCATGCACCCGCACCGAGCCGCCAGCGCGGACCAGCGCGCCGCGCCGGACCAACTCGGCCACGGCGTCCTTCAGCACGCCCCGCCCTGCCCAGGGCAGCGCCGCCGCCAGCCGGTCGAGTGGCAACCCCTGCTCCTGCCCCGCCAGCGCCGCGGACACTCCGGCGACGGTCCGGTCGAACTCCGGCCGCAGCACCGCGCCGCGGGCGATCTGTCCGGGCTCCACGTCGCGCAGGTTCGCGGCCACCCGCTGCCCCGGCTGGGCGACGCTCGTGCGCGACCCATGCACTTGCAGGCCGCGGAGCCGGACGGCCCGCCCGCCGGGCGCCAGGGCCACGTCGTCGCTCACGGCGAGCGGCCCCCGCCGCAGCGTGCCGGTCGCCACGGTCCCGTGGCCGGGCACGCTGAACACGCGGTCAATCGGCAGATAGGGGAACCCGTCCTCGGCTCCAGTCGGCCGCGGCGCCACGGCTGCGGCCAACGCAGCCCGCAAGGCATCGATGCCCTGCCCGGTGCTGGCCGACGTCAGCACGGTCCCGCAAACCGTCAGTCCCGCGTCGCGCGCCAGCATTGAAACCTCCTGCGCCGCTGCCTCGGCCCGCGCCGCGTCGACCAGGTCCACCTTGCTGACGGCGACGACCACGCGCCCCAGGCCGAGCAGGCCGGCGATGTCCAGGTGCTCGACCGTCTGCGGCTTGATGCCCTCGTTCGCCGCCACGACCAGCAGCACCGCGTCCACGCCGGTCGCGCCGGAGACCATGGTGCGGACGAAACGCTCATGGCCGGGCATGTCGATGAGGTCGACGGCGACGCCCTGCGCCATCAGGTGCGCGAAACCCAGCGCAATGGAGATGCCGCGCCGCTGCTCCACGGCCAGGCGGTCGGTCTCCATGCCGGTCAGGGCGCGGACCAGGGCGCGGACCAGGGCGGTCTTGCCGTGGTCGACATGGCCGATCACGCCGACCACCATTCTCATCATGGCATCCTCATGCCGACGCCGCCTCCCGCACCGCACGCGCCAGGTCGGGCAGTTCGTCATCGTCCACGGTCAACATGTCGAGCAGCACGCGACCGTTGGCGATGCGGCCGACCACCGGCGGACGGCAGCCCCGCAAGCGCGCCTTCAGCGACTCCGGCTCCATCAAATGCAGGCTGACGCCAACGCTTTCGATGCGCACATCCGGCAGGGTGCCGCCGCCGGCATAGCCGACCGTCGCCTCCGTCCGCGCGAACGAACCCAGCAGGGCCACCAGGGCATCGGCCCGCGCCTGCAGCACGGCCGGCGCCTGCCCCATCTTGCGCAGCACGGGCACCGCGCCGGGGCCTGCGTGGCAATGCAGGCGCAGCGTCGCCTCAAGCGCCGCGAGTGACAGCTTGTCCAGCCGCAGCGCACGCAGCAGAGGGTGGCGGCGCAGCGTGTTGATGGCGGCCGTGCGCCCGGCCAGCAGGCCGGACTGCGGGCCGCCCAGCAGCTTGTCACCACTGAACGCCACCACGTCGACCCCGGCGGCGACCGACTCCTGCACCGTCGTCTCGGGCGGCAGGCCCATGCTGCGCAGGTCGACGAGCGTGCCGCTGCCCAGGTCATGCACCAGCAGCAGCCCCCGCTCCCGCGCGAGCGCCGCCAACTCATGCAAGGGCGCCTCCTCGGTGAACCCCGAGATGCGGAAGTTGCTCTGGTGGACCTTGAGCAGCAGGCGCGTGGCCGGCGTGATGGCGCGCTGGTAGTCCGCCAGCCGGGTCTTGTTCGTCGTGCCGACCTCGACCAGCCGCGCGCCGCCCTGCTGGATCACGTCAGGGATGCGGAACCCGCCGCCGATCTCCACCAGCTCGCCGCGGGAGACGACGACCTCGCCCCCCTCAGCGAGGCCGCTCAGCGCCAGCAACACGGCAGCGGCGCAGTTGTTGACGGCGAACGCGGCCTCGGCGCCGGTCAGGCGTTGCAGCAGCGGCTCGATGCCCTGGGTGCGGCTGCCGCGCTCCCCGGTTTCCAGGTCAAACTCGATATTGCAATAGCCGCGGGCAGCCTCCGCCACAGCCTTGGCCACCTCGGGCGCCAATGGGGCACGGCCAAGGTTCGTGTGCAGCACGATGCCGGTCGCGTTGATCACCCGGCGGACGCAGGGGGACTGCGCCGCGTCCAGCGTCGCACGCGCACGGCCCAGCAGCGCCAAAGGGTCCGGCGCAGCACCGCCGCCCAGCCGCAACGCCGTGCGGGCTTCGTCGAGCGCCGTGCGCAGGGCTTCGACCACGGCCACACGGGGAAAATCCTCGGTCAGCGAACGCCCCTCCGGCAGCTCCAGCAGCCGCTGGAGCTGCGGCAGTGCCCGCAACCTTGTGCCGGCGAGCCCGTCCATGTTCAGCTCCCGTAAACCGTTGGAGGAATGCCTGCCTGCTGTGCGACCCGCAGACGAGCGGCGGGATGCTGATCCCGGCGTCGCCGGCAACCGTCGAAACGCTGCTGGATCATCCGCGTGCGGCGGGCTTCGCACAAGCGGCGGCAGTAGGGACGATGCGCGTAGGCTTGGCAGGAGTCGGAATCATCTGAAAATGACTTTGTGCCTCAGCCAGGGAAAACCAGGGTAGCAACCGGCACGGCCGCATGGCAGGATCAATGGTGGAGGCGATTGGGGTCTGGTGGCTTCCCTGGTCTTCAAAACCAGTGGCCCGCCAACAGCGGGCGGTGGGTTCGATTCCCATCCGCCTCCGCCAACCGTCATCAGGGCCGGTCTTGCGTGGCCCATCCCGCGGCGAGCGCCCGCGCACGGCTGCGTTCGTCGAGGGTCAGCTCCGCCTCCACCTTGGCGAAGAACGGGCGCACCAGGATGCTATGACGGCCTGAGCCGACGATCAGCCACGCCATCGCCTCAACCTGGTCCGCGGCCACGCCCTGTCCCATGTGCAGCGCTGCGCCCAGCATCGCCGCGGCGTCCGCGTCGCCGGCGTGGGCGGCCACTCGCCACCACAGGACCGCTTGCGCCGGGTCGCGCGGCCCGCTTTTCGCCTCGTGGCACATCGTCGCGAACCGTGCGCAGGCCAAGACGACTCCCTGCCGGGCCGCCTGCTCCGCCCAATGCCGCGCCTGCGCCAAGTCCTGCGGCGCACCCTCGCCATCCAGCAGCATCCGGCTGAGCTGGTCCTGGCTGATGGCGTCGCCCCCCTCCGCGGCGCGGCGGTACCATGCCACCGCCGCCGCTTGGTCCTCGTTCAGCAGCATGGTCGCGAGGTTGCGTTGGCCGAGGGCGTCGCCCGCCTCGGCGCCACGCTGCAACCAGAGGCGCGCAGCAGCCAAGTCGACCGGGACGCCGACGCCGGTGGCGAGGCAAGCGCCCAGGTTGGTCTGCGCACGCGGGACGCCATCCGCCGCCAGGGCGGTCCAGACCGCCAACGCCTTGGTCATCTGTCCGCCTTTGGCCACCTCGCGCGCCTGGGCCAGTTGCGCCTCCGGCGACCGGCGCGGCAGCCAACGCCTGGCGTAGTCCAGCAACGGAGTCAGCCGTTCAGGAACAGCGGATTGATGCTGGCCCGGCGGAAGTCGTCCTGCTGCGCCGGCAGGTCCAGCGCATACGAGGCGATGTCGTCCGCCACCGGGTCCAGCCGGCCGTTCTCATGCTGCTGCATATGCTTGATGTAGGAGCGGCAGACCGTGCAGGTCTCCACGCCGATGGTCTTGGGGCCGTCCTCGATCGTGTAGTAGGCGATGCCGTCCGTCGATCCGCACGCCGTGCATTTGATACGCACATGGTTCCATAGCGTGCCGCATAGCGAGCAGGCGCAGTAGCGCGCCTTGCTCGCCTGGGTCCAGCCGACCACCAAGCTGCTGACCGGAGCGCTGCCGCACGCCGGACACACGCCCTCGGTAGGCGGCTTCACGGCGGCGGCGTCGAGCTGGGTGGCGAGCCGTGCCAAATGAACTTGCAGCGCCGCGGCCAGGAACAATGCCTCAGCGGTGCGGTCCACGGGATAGGCGCCCCCCAAGATGTCGGCGGCTATGGTGGAACGCTCCAGCTCGGACATGGAGCGCACTACGTCGGCTGCGGCCCGGGCAGCGTCAGGCGCCGCACCCAGCTCGATATGGTCCAGCAGCCACGCGAGCGTTGCGGCAAAATCCGGGTTGGCGCGGACCTGGTCGGCCGCGACCGGCGGAAACCCATGTTCCGCGCGCAGTGCGACCTGCGCGGAGGAAACGGGCACGGGCGGCGGCAGCGCCTGGACCGCGGCGGCCTGCGCGTCCGCCACCGTGGCGAGAAAACGCAGGTACTCCGATAGTACATGACCCTGCGCCAGTTCTCGCAGCCGCCGGGCGCGAGTGTCGAACAGGGTCGCTGGGTTGGGCAGCCGGACAAACGGCGCTTCCGCCACGCCGCCGATCCGCGACGGGTCCGGCTGGGTTTCGTTAAAGCTTGCGCCGGCGTCCAGGCCGCGTTTTGGCCGTCTCAAGATCGGGTCAGTCGCCGTGGCCGTGGCTCTCGGCCTCGCGCCGCACCTCGCCCCGTGTCGCAGCCTGACGGAAGAACCATTTCCGGTGGTGCCGGAACGCCCAGCCGCCCGTCACCGTGCCGCGGATCATCGCCCGGCTCGTCCCGCGTATCCAAAGGCCGGCGTAGATGTGCACGAGGATGATCGCAATCGCGATGATCGCCGCCAGGGAGTGGGCGAGCAACGCCACGCGCTTTTGCTCGATGGCGGTGTAGGTGAAAAAATACTGGTCCCAAATCACCAGCCCGCTGCCGAACATAACCAGGATCAACGCCGTCTGCGACCAGAATACGCCCTTCTGCCCAGCGTTGTACTTGCCAATGGCGGGGAGCCGGTCGTGCCGGTTCTGCACGACGTCGCCGATCCGCAGCAGCCAGGCGAGGTCGTCCCAATTGGGCATGTTCAGCCGCCAAAACCGCACGAACAAGACGGCGAAGCTCAGCATCAACGCCACGCCGAACCATGGGTGGACAGCGCTGGTCGACTGCCCGCCGCCGAACAGCCCGGTGAGGAAGAACAGGTACGGCGAAAACATCGCCAAGCCGCTCAACCCAAGCAAGGTGAACAGCGCGGCAGTGATCCAATGGTTGACGCGCTGCACTCCGGTGTAGCGCGAGACGACCACTTCGCGTTCGGACGCAGCGCTCACGTCCTGCGGTCCTCGGCCGCGGTCGCCGCTTCCTCTTCCTCGGCCTGTGGCACTTCGTCCGGTCCTGCAGTGATGTAGTGGAAGAAGCCGCCGACCGTCGCCAGGGCCAAGGTCGCCAAGCCAACAACCTTGAAGCCGCCTTTCCAGAACTGCACCAGCGGCGAAATACGCGGCTTGTTCGGCAGGTTGGCATAGAGTTCCGGCTGGTCCGCATGGTGCAGCACGTACATCACGTGGGTGCCGCCCACTCCGGCCGGGTTGTATAGCCCGGCGTTCTCGAAACCGCGGCTTTTCAGGTCGACAATGCGGTCGTCCGCCTGTTCGATCATCGCCTCCTTGGTGCCGAACATGATGGCACCGGTCAGGCACGCCTTGGCGCAGGCGGGCGCCTGGCCCACCACAACGCGGTCGGAGCACAGCGTGCATTTATACGCCTTGCGGTCCTCCTGCGAGATGCAGGGAATGTTGAACGGACAGCCCTTCACGCAGTAGCCGCAGCCGATGCAGTTCTCCTCAACGAAATCCACGATGCCATTGGCATACTGCACGATGGCGCCGGGCGAGGGGCAAGCCTTGAGGCAACCGGGGTCGCTGCAATGCATGCAGCCGTCCTTGCGGATTAGCCACTCCAGGTCGCCATCGACGTTCTCGTGCTCGGTGAACCGCATCAACGTCCAGGTCTTTGCCGTGAGGTTGTGCGGGTTGTCATAGACGCCGGTGTTGACCCCGACGTCGTCGCGGATGTCGTTCCACTCCTGGCAGGCAGTCTGGCACGCCTTGCAGCCGATGCAGCGCGAGACGTCGATAAGTTTCGCCACCTCCGTCTTGCTGCGGACCTCCGGCGGCTGGTCAGTGGAGGCGGAACGCTGGATGACATCCAGCGATGTGTAGTCGGTCATCCTGCTCCCCTACGCGACCGGCATGACGGGCGCGACGCTGCGCTTGATATTCACCAGCCAGGCTTTGAACTCCGGCGTCTCGATGTTGGCGTCCCCTACGACGGGTGTCAGCGAGTTCGGACCGAAACCCGGCTTCGTCGACCCGGTGAAGCCGAAGTGGTGCGGGATGCCGACGACATGGACTGCCTTGCCGTCGCACATCAACGGTTTGATGCGCTTGGTCACGACCGCCTTTGCCTTGAGCTGGCCGCGTGCGCTCCACACCCGCACCCAGTCGCCCTTGGCGATGCCCTTCTCCGCCGCGAGTTGCTCCGAAATTTCGACAAAGAACTCCGGCTGCAGGATGGCATTGACCCGCGCGTGCTTGCTCCAGAAATGGAAGTGCTCGGTCAGGCGGTAGGACGTCGCCGCATAGGGGAAATCAGCCGATGTCCCAAGCTGCGCCAAGTCGTTCTTGAAGATGCGCGAGGCGGGGTTGCCCCGGATTTTCGGCGACAGGATGTTGAGCTGCGGTGACTCGAACGGCTCGTAGTGCGCCGGAAACGGGTCGTCCCGCATCAGCCCGCGGGTCTATAGCCGGGCCACGCCCTCGGGGTTCATAATGAACGGACCAACATTCTTGTCGGGCGCCACGGTGGGTCCGTAGTCCGGAATGTCGAAGCCGACCCATTTGGAGTCGTTCCACTCAATGAGCTTCTTGCGCTCCGACCACGGCTTGCCCTGGGGGTCGCACGACGCCCGGTTGTATAGGATGCGGCGATTGGCCGGCCAGGCCCAAGCCCAGTTCGGCGCGATGCCGCGGTCGCCGGGGTCGGTGTTGTCGCGACGGGTCATCTGGTTGCCGCGCTCGGTGAAGCAGCCGGAGTAAACCCAGCAACCGCACGCCGTGGTGCCGTCGTCCTTGAGTTGCGCGAAGCTGCTCAACTGCTGCCCGGCCGTCACAGGCGCCCCGCCGGGTTCGGCGATATCGGCGAGGGCGTAGCCGTTGATCTCGCGCGCCAGTTCGTCCGGGCGCGGGCTCTCCGGCAGCTCGTAGGGCCAGTTCACGTTCAGGATTGGGTCGGGGAACGCGCCGCCCTCTTTCTTGTACAACTCGACCAAGCGGCGGTGCAGGCCGGCCATGATGTCAATGTCCGACCGTGCCTCGGCCGGCGGCTGCTGCGCGGCCCAGTGCGCAATGCCTTCGCCTTGTCAGCGTTGACCGCGGCGAGGACCCGTTGAAGCATGTACTTGGCCTTGCTCTCCGAGCTCTCGCCGCAGCCGCCCGGCGCCTCCCCGAAGCCGCAAGCCTGGACGGGTCCGGCCGTAAGCTGACCCAAGGCAAGCAGCAGCCCGGCAACCCGGATAAAACGCATCATCAGCTAGTACCTCTGCACAGTGGTTTTGACCGGTTGGCGCCCGAGGCGGTTAGGTCCGGCAAAGGCTGTTTCCAGGCAGAACGGTGCTCGGGACGAGGATGCGGCAAGGATAACTCAAGAAGATCAAGCTTGGGATCAGACCAATGATCTCATGGCTCACTTGGCCTCAACCGGTCAAAACCACTGTGCAGAGGTACTAGTCCTCTAACAGCGCCCGCAAACGGTTTAGCCGACAGCTTGCCGCAGTTGGACCCAACCGTTAGCAAGAATCCGCCGCGCCGGACCTTTGTTGCGAAGCGGCGCCGTCGATCAGAGCAGGAGGCCGAACGCCTGGACCGCCAGTTGCTCCGGGCTGGGCGAAGCCTGGGCGGTGCTGCTGCCCGCCGCGGCAACCAGATAGCGCTTGGCAAAACTCTCGACGAAGTTCTTGTCCTTGAGCTGCTTGATGTCGAGCTTGCTGGTGATCGCGTTCTCCTGCGCGCCCAGCGTCTGGTAGGCGATCTCCAGCGGAATCCCCAGCGCCGTCGTCACGACCCGGCGCAGGACCGCGTTGCCCAGGATATCGTCCGCCTTGGTGACTGACTTGGCCTGATCCCGGAAGGTCAGGGCGTCCGACAAGCCAGGCGTGGTCGCGTCGAGCGACTTGCGCCAACTGATCTCGGCGTAGGCGCTGGCGATCGTGGCGAGCACCTTGGGGTTTTTCAGCACGGTCAACCCCTTGTCGGCAAAATCGTAGGTTGCCGCCGCAGCCTTCCAAGCCGCGTTGGGCAGCACGTTGGCCAGCGATTTCGGATCGCCCGGCTTCGACAACAAAGCTTTGGTCGCCAGCGCGGTGTAGCCGATCTGATCCGCCAAGCCGTTCACGGTCAGCAGCACCCGCTGCACGGCCGGGTTCGCAAGCAGGGACTTCGCATCCTTGGCGCCGGCGACGGCCTTGTTGAACGCGGCAAGGTCGCGCGCCACATCCGGCTGTTTCGCCTGCGCCGCGATCTGCTTGGGTTGGTTCTGCTCCGCTTGCTTCAGGGCGAGGATCGGGTCGTTGTACGCGCCGCCGCTCGACGACGCGCCGCTATACAGCACGCTGAGGTCAAGGCCGGTGATCGTGCCGCTCATGATGGGCCGCACAGCCCGGCGGTGATGTCCTCGTTCACCGCGATCAGGAAGGCGAAGTCGGGCAACGGCTTGCGCATCTCGCGCTGCAACGCCTGCCCCACGGAGACGACCGAGGCCCGCAGCCCGGATGGCAGTGCGTTGGCCGGGTCGCGCAGCAGGTCGCCGATCATCATCCATAGCCGGCTGTTGTCCGCCAGCGCCTTGGTCTGGTCCAGCGGCGTGCCGTTCTGCCCTGCACGCAGCGCGCCGGTCACGCGGCGGAACACGTCCGCCTCCTGCTCCCGCGGGCTGCGGTGGGCAGACGCGGCCCGGTAGGCGCGGTTGGCCTGCGAATGCTGCATGGTGGCGCTCCCCTACTGCAACGTTGCGCGGGGCCGGACCCCGATCTCGTTGGCGTCATCCGCCTGCCGGCCGAGCACGGCGTCCTCGTGCCGGATGATGCGCCGCGTCAGCTTCAGGGCGGCGTAGCACTCGTCGCCTTCGACCAGGGACAGCACGCGGTCTAGGATCTCGCGCGCCAGCGTGGACGTGGTGACGGCGCGGAACTCGGCGAGCCTTTCCCGCACCTGCGCCATGCCGTGCAGCCGCTCGGCGTCGGTGCCGATATAGGCGAGCTGCAGGGCGAAATAGATGCGCCGCGCCGGGCTGTCGGCCTGTTCCAGGGCCATGATCTGCTTGCCGAACAGGAAGCGCGCATGGGTCGTCAGCTCGATCCGGGTGCGGGTGCGGAAGCGGAGCGAGGCCCCGTTCACGATCATCGCCTCGCCGGCGTGCAGTTCAAGGACTAGGTTCGTCATGCAGGTTTCCCGGTTGGTTGATGGGCCTCGATGTCGAGGGAACAGCATGGCGGCGAGCCTTTTGCCCGCCGCCGCACAGGTTACTTGAACAAGCTCAGCAAGCTTTGCGGAGCCTGGTTGGCGAGCGACAGCGCCTGCGTGCCCAACTGCTGCTTGATCTGCAGCGCTTGCAGCTTGGCCGACTCCTTCGACAAGTCGGTGTCGATCAAGGCGTCCAAGCCGGCGTTCAGGCTGTCGATCTTCGAGCTGTTGAACGTGACCGTCGAGTCCAGCAGGTTCGAGTCCGCGCCGGTCTGGTTCAACTGGTTCGACACGCCCTTCAGCGCCGTGCTGAACGCAGTCGTGCCGGTGGTCGCCGTCAACGCCGTCGAGGCTGCGGTCTGATCGTTGCCCGCAGTGATGGCGCCGAACGAGTCCACCCCTGCCGCCGACCGGCTGAACGTCGAGCCGATCAGCGTCGCCAGTGTGTTGGCCAACGTGCTGTTGTCAGCGTTCGTGATCTTGCTGGTTGATCCACTCTCGCTGTTTATCACGCTCGTGTCGGCACCCGCAGTAACCGTCGCGCCTGCAACCTTCCCCAACAGGCTCTGGCCGTTGTAGTTCGAGCCGTCGACGAAGTTGGCGACCTGCGACACCAAGGTCTTGTAAGTCGCGACATACTGGTCGCGCTGGTCCTGCGTGTTGGCGACGTTGCCGATCTTCACCAGCAGATCCTTAGCATTAGTCAAGCTGCCAGAGATGCTGGTGAGCGCGGTGAGCGCCGTGCCGACCAGGGCCTTGGCATTGCCAAGCTGCTCGTTCACGGTTGTCAAGGCGCCCACGTCCGTCCGCACCCGCTGCGCAATGGCATAGGCGCCGCCGTCGTCGGTCGCATCGGCCACGCGGTAGCCCGTCGAGATGCGCTTCTGCGTCGCTTGGAGCTGCGTGTTGGTGGAGTTCAGTGAAGCAAGCGCCACCTGTGCGCCGATGTTGGTGTTTACTGAGTTCAAGGACATAATAGCTTACTCCGGACAGTCCGCACGCGATCTGATCGGTGCGGCCTGCTTCGTTCACAGCGCCGGGTTTTGCCGGCGTGAGGGCAGTTTCGCCGAAAATGCTTAGGGAAGTGTGAACAGGCCGAAAGAAAAAGCGCCGGAGCGGATTATTATGGCCCAGCGGTGCAGCCGCCGCTGCGAAGGCGTCCCCTGAGCCATCCGGCGCCGGCGGGCCGCCAGCCAAGCGGGCCTCCGCACGCCCGCTTGGCGCCCTATATTCCAAGGATGCATCCGACCGTCCGCGTCATCGACCTCGAAACCACAGGCTCCCGCCCGCCGGACGACGGCGTGGTCGAGATCGGCTGGCAGGATGTGGCCGACGCAGGCGGGGCCGACGCGGGCGCAGCCGGCTGGCAGGTCACGGCCGAACGCGGCGCGCTGTTCGTCGACCCGCAGCGCCCGATCCCGTCCCGCACCGCCGCCGTCCACCACATCATCGACGCCGCCGTCGCCGGCAGCCCGCCCTGGCACGTCGTGGCCCCTCCCATCCTGGCCGCGCCCGGCCTGCTGGCGCTGGCGGCGCACCGGATCGAGTTCGAGCGGCGCTGGTGCGTCGACGCGATGACCGGCGGGCTGCCATGGGTGTGCACCTACAAATGCGCGCTGCGGCTCTGGCCGGAGATGCCGTCGCACTCGAACCAGGGGCTGCGCTACGAGCGCATGCCGGCTGGGCTGGACCGCGCGCTGGGCCTGCCGGCGCACCGGGCCGGGCCGGACGCCTATGTCACGGCGCACCACCTGCGGGACATGCTGAACGAGTGCAGCCTCGACCAGCTCATCGCCTGGTCAAGGGAGCCTGCGCTGCTGGTCCGCGTGCCGTTCGGCCCGTTCCGCGGCCGGCGCTGGGCCGACCTGGACGACGCGGCGCTTGACGCCATCCTGGCGCGCGACAGCGACCGCGACATGCGCTTCACCGCCCGCCACGAGCGCGACCGCCGCAATGGCGCCGGCCCGGCCCCGGTGTCCCAGGCCGTGCTGCTGTAGGGCTTACCTGCCGTGCGCCTCGCCCCCCGGCATGGGCGACGGCACGCCGGTGGTGCCGGGGAAGCTCAACGGCAACCCGCGCAGGGAGCGGACGGCCAGGAAGCCGAACGCCTGGGCCTCCAGCGCGTCCCCGTTCCAGCCCACGGCCTCGACGGGATCGACCGGTGCCCCCAACGCCGCGCGCAGCCCGCCCATGAGCGCCGCATTGTGCCGTCCGCCCCCGCCGACCAGCCATCGGGCCGGCGCCGCCGGCAGGTGCTCCCGTGCGCGGGCGACGCTGTGGACCGTGAACGCCGCAAGCGTCGCCGCGCCGTCCGCCAGGCCGAGGTCGGCCACGGCTGCGAGGGGAAAAGCGTTGCGGTCCAATGATTTCGGCGGCGGCTGGCCGAAGAATGGATGCGCCAGCAGCGTCGCCAGCACGCGGGCGTCGACGGCGCCGGACCGGGCGATGCGGCCGTCCTCGTCGAACGCGGCCCCGGTGTGCCGTCCCACCCAATCGTCCAGCAATGCGCTGGCCGGCCCGGTGTCGAAGGCCAGCAGCGTGGTGCCCGAGATGAAGGTCACGTTGGCGACCCCGCCCAGGTTCAGCACGGCAAGCGGGCCGGGCTGGTCCTGGGGTAATCCCTGGGCCAGCGCCTGGTGGAACGCCGGGGCCAGCGGCGCGCCCTGGCCGCCAGCGGCGATGTCGGCGTGGCGGAACCGGCTCACCACGGGGATGCCCAGCGCCCGGCGCAGGGCCGCGCCGTCGCCGAGCTGCCGGGTGAAGCGCGCCTCCGGCCGGTGCAGCACGGTCTGGCCGTGCATGCCGACCACGTCTATGGCCGAGGCGGGCAGCCCGGCCCGGTCCAGCAGCGCGCGGACGGCGGCGGCGTTGGCGTCCGTCACGGCCGGCTCCAGCGTGGCGTCGGCCGCGGCCCGCGCGGGGTCGCGCATGAGGTCGAGCAGGGCGCGGCGCAGGGCAGGGGGGTAGGGCAGGGTCAGCGACGGCCCGGCCGCGCGCACGCCGACGCCGTCCGTCTCGATCAGGGCCGCGTCGACGCCATCGGCAGAGGTGCCGCTGATCAGGCCAATTGCGGTCAAGCTGGGGGCGGTCAGGGTAGGTGCTGGTTCCATCATGCCATAATGCAACAGGCTGTCATCGCGCGCACTACCCAGGCTAGGATCGCCGTGCGTGGAACACTTGGGACTGGGCAGGAGCGGACATGTATCGGGCCACGGCCGGCGGCGAGCGGCACTGCTTCCCGAGCCTCGCGGCGCTGATGGCGCAGGCCACGCCGCTGCGCAGCGGCGACCAACTGGCCGGCCTCGCCGCCGACAGCCAAGCGCGCCGGGTCGCGGCGCAGTGGGCGCTGGCCGACCTGCCGCTGTCCGAGTTCCTGACCGAAGCCGTGGTGCCCTACGAGGCCGACGAGGTCACGCGGCTCATCCAGGACACCCACGACAAGGCCGCCTTCCAGCCCGTCGCGCACCTGACGGTCGGCGGGTTCCGCGACTGGCTGCTGTCCGACGCCGCGACCACCGAGGCGCTGGCCGCCCTGGCGCCGGGCCTCACGCCCGAGATGGCCGCCGCCGCGAGCAAGCTCTGCCGCCTGCAGGACCTGATGGTGGCCGCAGCCCGCGTGCAGGTGACGACACGGTTCCGCGGCACGATCGGCCTGCCCGGCCGCCTGTCGACCCGCCTCCAGCCGAACCACCCCGCCGACGACCCGCGCGGCATCGCGGCCAGCGTGCTGGACGGCCTGCTGCTCGGCTCCGGCGACGCCTGCATCGGGGTGAACCCGGCCACCGACAGCCCCGACCGCACCCATGCGCTGCTGTGCCTGCTGGACGACATCAGGCAGACGCTCGCGATCCCGACGCAGACCTGCGTGCTGGCGCATGTGACGACGACGCTGGAGCTGATGCGCCGGGGTTCGCCGGTGGACCTGGTGTTCCAGTCGGTTGCGGGCACCGAGGCGGCCAACGCCGGCTTCGGCATCTCGCTCGCTTTGCTGGACGAGGCGCACTCGGCGGCACAGGCGCGGCACCCCGGCGTGAACGCCATGTACTTCGAGACCGGGCAGGGCAGCGCCTTGTCGGCAGGGGCGCATCACGGGGTGGACCAGCAGACCCTGGAGGCGCGGGCCTACGCTGTGGCCCGGCGCTACCGGCCGCTGCTGGTGAACACGGTCGTGGGCTTCATCGGCCCTGAATACTTGTTCGACGGCAAGCAGATCACCCGCGCCGGGCTGGAGGACCACTTCTGCGGCAAGCTGCTGGGCCTGCCGATGGGTGCGGACGTTTGCTACACCAACCACGCCGAGGCGGACGGGGACGACGCCGACGCTCTGCTGGCGCTGCTGGTGGCGGCGGGCGTCACCTTCGTCATGGGCGTGCCCGGCGCCGACGACATCATGCTGGGCTACCAGAGCACCTCGTTCCACGACGCGCTGGCGATGCGCGACCTGCTGGGACGCCGCCCGGCGCCGGAGTTCGAGGCGTGGCTGCGGGAACAGGGCCTGCTGGACCACGCCGGCCGCGTGCGCCCGCCGGGACTGCCGGGCGCCTTGTCGCAGCGTTTCCAAGCTTTGTTGGCCGCCGCATGACCGATCCGGCTGGGACGCCGATGCGCGCCCTCACCGCCGCCCGGATCGGCTTGGTGCGTTCCGGGGCATCGCTGGGCACGGTTCCGCTGCTGGAGTTCCGCTTGGCCCATGCCCGCGCCCGCGACGCGGTGCAGCACGGCTTGGCCACACCGCCGGAGTTGGAAGCGCTGGGCCTGCCGGTTGTCACGGTGCGCAGCCAAGCCGCCGACCGCCGCACCTTTCTCATGCGCCCGGACCTGGGCCGCGCATTGGACGCAGCCGCCGGGCCAGCGCTCGCGGTGCATGCCGGCGGGCACGACTTGGCCGTCATCGTGGCGGATGGCTTGTCGGCGCTTGCGGTGGAGCGCCACGCCGCACCCGTGTTGGCAGTGCTGCTGCCGGCGTTGCGCGCGGGTGGCTGGGCGTTGGCGCCGCTGGTCGTGGCGCACCAGGCGCGGGTGGCCCTGGGCGATGCCGTGACGCGGGCGCTGCGGGCCGGCGCGGCGCTGGTGCTGATCGGCGAGAGGCCGGGGTTGTCGGCGCCCGACAGCCTGGGCGCCTATTTGACTTGGGCGCCCATGGCTGGGACGACGGATGCGGACCGCAACTGCGTTTCCAACATCCGCCCAGATGGGCTTGGCTACCAGGACGCCGCCTGGAAGCTGGCCTTCTTGCTGGACCGGATGCGAACGATTGGCGGGTCCGGGGTGCGGCTGAAGGATGATTCCGAGCGGCCGGCGCCAGCGGTCTTGTCCGATCGCTCTGGGGAAGCGTCCTGATGCACGTTTTGATACTGGACGGCCACCCTGATGAGGGGCGTTTGGTTAGTGCGTTGCTCGAGTAACCGGGGCAGATCCCCGGGCAATCAGGCCGGGGTTGCGGCCTGCCGGACGAGGTCTGGAAGCGGCGGGATGCTGACGGCGCCCGGCACGTGCAGGCGGTCGCCGAGATAGCGATAGAACGAG
>JAABUP010001311.1_pt1 | contig 52130 bp, 60 predicted proteins | sample 5559201 | NCBI WGS metagenome assembly JAABUP01 (sample SAMN10711887, study PRJNA513373) | rock metagenome | isolation source: Antarctica rocks | place: Antarctica | reverse complement strand
AAAGCGACCCAACAGGACTAGCAGCTATCTTGTTCCAAAATGCAAGTGTCCGTTGCCACCAAAAAACCTGCAGTGGTGACAACCCTAACTCCTCAAGCAACATAGACATTGACTATCTTCAATTTTCATGTGCCATTCTTTTGAGAAACTGACGCTTGTCAAACAAGTCATCGATACGAGGCAATGGATAGCGATTTTTGACAGTCACTTTGTTGAAAGCTCGATAGTCAATGACCATTTGCAACTCACCAGTTTTCTTCAACACAAACAGTATAGGTGCTCCAAAAGGACTAACAGAAGGCTCAGTAAGTTGCTTCTGCAGCAGTTCAGTGACTTATCGCTTTACTTCAACAACCTCAGCAGGTGACAATTGATACATCCTTTTAAATGGTGCCTGAGAATCATCCTCTAATGGTATGACATGCTCAATGCCTCTGTCAGGTGGCAGGCCATAAGGCTCTCTGAAAACATCAGCAAATTCATGTCTTGTTGCATCAATGCCGATAGAGAGAGGTATTACATCGGCATGTACATTCGCATCAACAGGATCAGTTTCAGTAGCAGGTACAGACTCAGCAACCACTGAACTGACCATTGCTAAGAAAGTGTCAGCACCATGCTACATCTCACGCTTACATTGTGAGGCACTCAAAATATGCTTTTCAATAGAAGTACTGGCAGAGACTGCAACAGCATTCAAATCAATTGGTTCTAGACTTGTCCCCTGACACATACTGAGCGGGTTTGAGTTGTGGCCATTGCAGCCCTTGGTCCAGCACTGGTTGGCAGTGCCAGGCTGGCCAAGCTCAGGTGGGATTTCGGCAGCAATGCCAGGTGGGGCACCAGCACAGTAGCTTGCAAGGGCATAATCGCCAGGGTCTTGTCCCACTACTGTAAACTACTGTGCCTTTCAGCAGGTCATCTGACGTGCCAAACACTTTCATACGGTGAGCCCTTGAGTTTGGCCTAGTAGGCTGTTGGACCGCCGACTTGTAGCCAGTGGCTTGGGCAATGCCCTGGTTAGTGCGTTGTTTTTTGGTAGACGTGCTCAGTGAGCCAGCAAAAGGTTGATTAGTGCGTGGGTCACGAATGCATTGTTCACGAACATGAGGCTGCAGGCCTTGCAGCCACCAGTGCAGAAGCATCTTTTCAGTCGCCACTGCTCTGGCTGCAAAGTCATCAAATTTAGATTTATAATCAGACACAGTGCCAGTTTGCCTCAGCGAAGCGACAGCATCAAAAGCATGCTTTCCGTGATCACGTCTGTTCAGGGTTTTTCCACACCATACAACAGAGTTCTCCCATTCGCAGAAAGCATCAAGTGCAGCTTGGCCCTGCTTGCGAGCTTTGGAATAGGCAGTCTTGAATTATTGCAATGGTGCACCTGTCATGTGTGTGCCGGCAACGAGTACCCACTTATCATGTGCAGTATCAGTGATAGCACAAGCAAATGAGACATCATCAAGCCATGACACTACGTCAGAAGTTTGCGTGATCTTGTCAAAGGTTGCAATCTTCTGATCAATCTTTGATTTATGGTAGTTGAGGCCATAGTAGGAAGTAATACACTGCTAGTAGCAGCTGCAACCACACTGCCAATAACAGGTGATGTAGGTACCAGTGGTACAAAAGGTTCATTAGGGTGGGCACTAGATAGACAACAGATTGAGACTTACTAGGTGGTTGCATGACCAGGGCAGAAGTTGTTGGCTGCTTGTTAGGCAAGCCAGCCTGCAGATTCTTGATGAAGGCCTGCACTTCTTGGTGTCTTTCTGTGGAGTCATTCTACAGCTCCTTGTGGCAACTAAACAGCCATGGGTAGCCCCAGTTGTCATAGCAAGCTTTCAGGCCGGCAGCACCGACCCAGAAATTGCTGAGGGATGCATTCTCAGGTGCATCCTCAGGGAGGAGCATTTCTGCATCATCAGTGGATGCATGAGTGGGTCTGGTGTCACTTCATACCTTGGCAGTTGTATGATGGGAGTTGCAGGGGCCATGGCCAGGGCTGCTCTGGCCAGAGCAGCCCCAAAAAAACTTTTACGCCTTTCGGTGTTCCCGGGTGCAAGCCCGAAGCAACCCAATAGTTTCCAGGCAAAGCCTGTACCTACTTGACCCGCCGTATACCAAGTTCCGAAAAACCGGGTATTGAACTGCCGACCAACGCTTGAGAGGCGGTTCTTGGATGCAGATGAAAATGGGTATAGCATGCAAAGCTTCAAACCAGTTTCAGAGCTCACATACAACATCCTGCCAAAGTCCAGTGTGCAACTAGCCACTGAGCAGGATGGCGATGTGCACTGGGCCGTACCGTGGTCATCCGTGTAACTTTGATAGATGGCAAAGGTTTGTCAGTGTAAAGAGAGGACAAACAGGTTCCCTTTGCACCTCGGGCAAAAATTGCATATACGTCAGATTGGTTAAGCTGCTGATGCACATCAAGCTGAGCTGAGTTGGATCAGCCACCATTCGCAAACCTCCAAGTTCTGTAGGCCTGCCAGTGCTCTGAAGAAGTCTTGAATATCTGCTTCATTCTCCTCAATGTGCTCCGACGGACCTTGTGGTAGATGTAGGTACGGAAAAGAGTTTGAGCAACGCAAGCCTGCATTGCGCATGTCTGGTACCTGGACAAGCTGCATGTTCTTTGTGCTACAGGTGCTTGTCACATGCGCTCCCAATGCTTTTGCAATCTGCACTGCAACGCTGCCCACTCCTCCACTGCCGCCAACACGCTGTCCAGCCTTCACTTGAGCAGTTTTCAGAGCCTGCATGACCAGACTGCATTTCATTGATCTACCACAACCCAGCAGAGAGTTGCAGGTGTCTCTGGCCTCAAGTCTGTGCATGATCCCATTGCGGCTTATTGATGCATGCAAGCACGCAGCCTGGCCTTACCATGTGCCCATAAAGCATAAGAAGACATGTGACTGTATCATGCAAAAATTGATGGTGGAGCTTGGTGCCCATGACTGTGACACATTCAGCAGACAAACGTGCAAGACATAAGAGCATGCATGGCTTGGACATGTGTGACCATGCAACCTGAGAGATATACATATGACGTCCTGCTGAAAGCATTTAAAGCAGGAAATTATTTCTCAAAACTTTGGGGTGATTGAATTTAAGCATGCAGTGGATGTGCACTTAGAGAGTACACTGAACGCGCCCAGTGAGCTCCCAGTGAATGAGTCTCCTACCTGCATTGCTGTGAGACAGACCAGAGGCAATGCTGCAGCTTGATCGAATGATATGTTGTCAGGGATGGGTGCCAGCAGGCTAGTCTTGATTGTGGCAAACTCAACGTAACAGCCTGCATGGTGTGTCAATGAGGGTACTCTGCTTTCCATGTCAAGTATGAACCATAGGCTTTGCCAAGTTCTGCAACGTACCCCATTTCGATCTGAAGCTCCAATCTGGAGAGAGGGCAAACACTCTATCACCCTTGCTGAACTGCAGCACAGTTCAGACACTGATCTGGTCGGCATCTGCTTGTTGCTTTTTGATGTGGTGCAAATGATGTGGTGCACAAGGACGTGCACAAATATGTACCTGGCAGTCAGCATCAGCCTCCTCAATTACTCCAGCAAGGTCCCCGCCAGGAATCTGTGCAGTCATGGTCTGGTCAATGAGTCATGCCACCAACGAGCTGGAAGTCCCTCTGGAGCCAAGTCTCAAGTGCACCTTTTCCTTTTTTCTGAATGACGGATGGTCTGCTATACCTTGTCCTGTATAACGTAAACCCATGTAGCCACTATGCCATAGAACCACGATTCCGAGACCATCTGTAACGGATCGCTTGCTAAAAGAGTACGAATTCGATGTACCGATGCCAATTTTCTCAACCTATGGCCGATCCGTTACAAGGTGTGAACCAAATGCATGTGGTGGTTTCGTCAGGATTTGCTCCAGAGCTGTTTCTCACATACAAGTAGTATTTTGACTGAATGAATTTGCATGAACAGAACTCTGTCTGTTGGCCCCCAGTTGGTCCCTAGGACATTAAACTTAAAAACGTAAACGTATGTATAGGACTTTGCAGCTTGAGTACAAATATATATAAGCTGCACGCATACAACATTTACATGTGAAACACCTGCAACTATATCTATGTGACAATGAGCGGCCCTAAACCTTAGGGCCTAAAGCCTGGCATTGATACCACCTCAAAAGTGATAAGGCGGCATTGGCACAATGCTGCTATCCATGTGATCATTTGAGGAGTTGATGGTGTGGGGATGGTTGGTGATGATAGGCAGACGGCAACAGGTATGCAGTGCCATCAGCAGTAAATCTGAGCAGCTGCCTGGTCTGGCCTTGCCACTCTGGCTCTGATGTGATTGATGGCCTCATTGACTGCTACCTCAAGAGCACTGCCCTTCTTGGGCTTGCACTTGCGCATGCCATCCTCAAAGGACATGTTGATTCTGCTCTGGCTGACCATGTTGAAGTCATGCTTTCCATAGAAGACGACAAACACTCTGTCTGTTGGTGTTGAGTCTGCGTGATCATTCAGTAGGTCCAGCTGCTCTGCTGTCGGCCTCTGCATCTGCATGGTCACAGACATGCCTGTAAGTTGAGGCAGAAAGCAAAGAAAGCAAAAGAAAGCCTATGCTATGTCGAGGGGACGTATGCGCGTAGATGTTGTTTTTGATGACATGTCACAACATAGCGCACTGCAAGCATCCTTTCTGCTTGCAACAACTGCACCACTGCACATTTCCATTGCCCTAATGCAATGCTGCAGACCGAGCATGATGATCAAGTCAAACTCAGAATTTGTCTGGTGCTGTGAACTTCCATACATGCTGCGACACTGCGCGCATACTCCAAAGATCCAGCTGATCTGGGAAGAGCAAGAGTGAAGGGTACCTGAGCAGGCCATGCAGCGTAGTTGCCAACCCTGGCGAAGACAAGACCATCTTCCTCTGCCTGAGCAATCTCAGCAGGGCTCAACTCAGGAAGTGGCGAGTGAGTCTCAGTTGAGCGCTTTGCTGCACGTTTCTTGGCGGGCGCTGCAGTCCTTTGCTTCTTGGCTGACCCAGCCTGAGCAGCCTGAGGGGAAGCTGGTGTAGTCATAGGAGCAGCTGCCGCAGCAGCTGATGACTCGACCTGGCATCTGCGCTTCTTTGCTGGATTGTCATCTCCAGTCTGTGAGTACGCAGGTGACATGCTGGGGGCAACTGAGTGAGCAGCTGGTGACACAATTTTGCTCTTGCGCTTCCTGCCACGCGAGCCTCTGCCTGCCAATGGCCTTGATGTGGTGCGCCGATTGAGGTTCAATGGTGGTGAATGATGCCTCAGCACTGCAGCTGTGTTGCCAAACTCATGGGAGGGCGTCAAGCTAGGTGCTGTGGGCAGCTGCAGCTGTGGGGAGCTAACGCTGTTTTAAGAAGCTGCCGCGGCGTCTGCTTGCATGAGGAGCTGGTCAAGGTCAAGGCCATCCATGAACTGCCATTGGTTGTTGGAGCCCTGAGGTGCAGCAGCAGCATTCATGTCTGGAACTTCCAGCTGCGTATGCTGTGGTGATGTCTGCTGCAGACCTAGAGCTGGCAATAGAATGTCTGACGCGGTGTCAGTGAGCAGGGATCCCAGGAAATGCTCATACTCATGAGGGGGTGGTGGGGCAGAGCCCACAAAAGGCAGTATGTCAGCTGGGAAGGTGGAGGTTTCTGATGTCTCAGACGAGGCCTGAGGCGGAGAGTAAGCCATGCACAATGTTTGCTGCAGCAAGTCTGCAGGTTGACTGGTGTAGCTGGCTGCCTGTCTGAAAGGCATGCCTGCAATGGAGATGTATTGCTCCATTGCTGGCTTGACCTGTTGCCTCTGTTTGTACAACTGATCATAGTAAGAGTTCGTCGTCTCCAGCTCTCTGTAGAAGCCTGCAAGCAGCTGGAAGTTGACAGTCTGCAGTGGTCTGACATCCTTCCACAACTTCTGACAGCAGACATACGAAGCTCACCGGCCAATGCGCTACCCAATTCACTCCTGGTGTCCGGTTCGTTAGACCTCATCATCGCCGGAGGTGCGCGCCTCAAGGCCGAACCTTCGTTGTTGACAGTATAGTAATTGCCCACAGTGTACTCGTTTGCCGTCAGTGTGTGGACACCTGCAGGAGAGCAGCTTGCATACTTGGCGTGCAAAGCAGAGCGCAATACAGCATCCATCAGACGATCTGCCGGACGAGACGTACCTGGTTGCCAGGACATGCCGAACAGGGAGTTAACACTCGATGGCGCTCCAAAACCAAGCATGGAGCTTTCAGGAGGCTTCAGGAGGCGTCTGCACAGATGCTGTTTTGGCAACAGCTGCGGAAACACTACCCGGCGCTCTGATGACGATAGTCTTGCAGTTTTGCTGGCGTTGTCCCGTTTTCAGAGTGTCCATGAATCTGAATCAGACTTCTGCAGTTTGCAATGCTGTCTGGCGATCGCTCTCGCGAGGGCGCCATGGGAATGAGCTCAACAATCTGGACAACCTCAACAGCCCCCTTTCCAACAAACCGCCGGCCGATGCACAGCACGGACGACAGTGTCTGCAAAAGGCCGAAGCCCCCACAACAGCTTCTGGTTTGCACGCCATTCCTGTCCTGTGAGTCCGAAGTACGGAGTGCAGCATGCACAACAAAAATTTGTGGGCAATTTTGTTACTGTCATGGGACTGCACTTGCCAAATTCTTTTGGCGACGCAAAGGCAGACTCCCAAACATAAATCATTGCATTGTCTGCCATATACGCTGACATGCAACAAAACGATCCTAGAATCGAAGTCCTGACGTCCTTACATGCAGCCCTGTCTTGCATTCCAGGGCGCCAGCAGTGCATGACAGCCTCTAGGCGTTAGACACAAATGCTGCTGATGCAACAGTGCAGCGATGCAAACATGTCATCATCAAGCATACTTGCTCACAAAGCAAGACTGGTCAACAGGCGGCGATGCAAAAAGTGCCCTAGTGATCACAGTAGCATGTTGCCACATCTAGCTCAGTTTGAAAGCTGATCTTCTAAATGATGACAGGAGAATTTACATCAAAAATTTTGCTGATTTGCTCTGTATACACCTATGTGGACGCCTAGGTTGTCTTTTAGTCTGCAAACCTATTGGACCAGTTGAATGGTAACAATGAGAACATGCAGTGTCACTGCAGCACAGAGGTGGCGTAATGATCACGGTGAGGTCAGAGCACTAGCCAAACATCTTTGCGTAGGTTGCACGCTGCTTCTTCTCTGCTGCAGTTCTGCTCTGCTTGGCCTTTGCAAGCTCTTTAGGAATGGCAGGATCATTGCTATCAAGCTCTTGTGCCTTTGTGAAGCATTCTATTGCATCATCCAGCTCCTACAGGCAAAACAGTCGACCTTCTCAGACCACAGCACCAGGCATTCCAAGACATGCCATTCCAAGACACAGAGCAGCTTACAAAGGGGTAGCACCATCTGATCACTTTTTCCTAAAAATATGATCAGGCAGTCAGCACAAACCTTTCCTCACCTCATTGCGCGGTTGCGCAAACATTTCATGAAACATCAATTTTTCCCCTCAACAATGCGCAGTGATTGAGCAGTCATCACTGTGCATGACTCATCACTTATGCAAGAAAGCCAAGCACTGTGACAAACATTTGCAGGAAGCAATTCGCAAAGAAGCCCAATACAGCTGAATCTCACCCGGACAGCAACATGCGCCTGTCCTTTCCTGAAGAGAGCCTTGGTGTTGGTGCTGTCTGTCTGTAGCACATTGTGGCAGTCCATGATAGCTTCCCTAGGCTGCTGCAACTTCAGTCTGCATGCCGCTCTGTTCAACAAACATGGCACAGCCACCGCCTTAAGCTGTTGCGAAACCTCAGCATTGCTGCTGGAGAGCTCCTCTGCCATGCCAGCATCTGGTGAAGTCATTTCAGCTAGGTAGGACAAAGCTTTGGTATATTTCTTGATGGCACTGCTGTGCTCACCCTGCACGGCACCACCAAAACTTGTGGCTCTGTCTGATTGAGCTGGAGTCATGACACTCACCTGTGCTACATCCATGTTACTGTCTCAACAAAGTGGGCAGCCAGCACAAGGTGCGGGGGCATGCATGTGAAGTCTGCCCGCATTACTGCAACAAAACACTCAGGGAATGCAGAATACTTGGTAATGTCAGATCACATCAGACCAAACTGATAAAAACCGCTGCCGTGCCATGACACAAACCAATGATGGATACATTGACTGCGCCCTGGGGAGCCCAGCTACCTTTTTATAGAGGTCATTGCCCAGTGCTTTGATGTCAGTGGCAGCTTTGACCCGAAAAGTGACCTCGCTTTCTCCTTCTGGGATGTCTGCATCATCTGCATACTGAGGGTATGGGTCCTCATCCTGCAACAGGTTTGGACTGTTGCATGAAAGAGAGTGTCTGATGACACAACGGCACCGGTGTCAGGGGCATGGTTGTAGCACTGTTTCTGTAAGGCGCAAATTGTGAAATCCCAAGACGAGGTACAATTGGCGTGCAGAAGGCAGCTGTTAGCCTGTGTCACAGCTCAGTAGACAGTGTGACCTGCCTGTATTGTTAACTCAAACTTACCTAATGCAAGGAAGGCTTATGTACATTGCAGGCATAGCAAAAGTGACTGCGCAACTGATGCAATCGTTCATCCTTGCATGCTTGCATTCACTCAGCACAAGCGCATTTCTGGATTGGCTCCCATCATGACTCTCAGAAGTACCTGTGTAGGTGGGTAGAGGTCAGCACCAGGCGGCAGCTCCCCCCGCAAAAAGCTACCTGGAAGTTGTAGTAGCCTTCAACATCATCATAGTTGTCCAGCAGGGCCTTTTTAGCTGGAGCTATCCCAACAGGCGCCACAGGATCCTCAGCAAACATGTCTGCATCAATATTGTCGGCAAACATGTCCAGCCCATCACCGCCACCAGCTGCAGCTGCAGCGGGTGCTGCAACTGCTTCCTTTGCTTCTTCAGCAGCTTCTCTTGGCACCTGGGGAAACGGTTGTTTTCAGCAAGTACATCAGAAATGATGTCAAGGGTACAGCAACGTATACAGCTACAAGATGTGAGTCATGATGACATGACAGCATGCCCAGGCAGCAGTCACCCTCATCAAGCCCGTCAATTGCAATGACGGGCCCTCATCATGTTGATGCGATGCTGCTGATGCGTGCGGTAGACCCCTGTTGAAGCACAACATCATCCTGAGTGAGGCAGTGACAATGAGTCAGCCAAAACCTCTGCTGCCTACTAGAAGTTGACTATTGGTGGACTTAGCTTGATGTGCACATAACTACATCATCCTCCTGAAACAGCGTCCTGCTATGCACTGATGCGAGCCTGAGTGACAGCAAGTCATCCAATAGACTGTGCTGAACTCAACTTCAGAACGAGTTGTGCATATGGGTGCAATCTGCATACCTTGCGGTCATCTGTTTCTGCCTGCTGCACTTCAGGCTCTTCAGACCGTGCCACAAGCGTGCCAGCAGGTCTGGTCCCTACACCGAATTGCCCTCCGCCCTGCCCTTGCTGCCATAGGTCCCCATCCAGCTTCTGATACTGCTCATCATCAGATATACTGGGAGACTCAGCACCGCCCTTGGGGGGGCCCCCAGGGGGTAGCTCAGCCAGCATGTCCACATGGGCTCCATGTGCAGACTCAGATGGCACATGAGCTGACTCAGCATGAGCTAAGGGACTGAATGGGGCTGCGTGATCATTGGCTGAGGATTGTGGAAGAGATGAAGGCTGAGGGCTGTGTGACATTGGCCTGGAAGCTGTTGGTGAAGTTGACCTGGCGCTGTTTTGGGCTGTAACTCCTGCACAACAGCATATCTCCGTCTTCTGACAATGTAATGACATGTACAAGCGTATGTACGTCAATAGTGGCCACTTCAAAAGCACCCAGGCAATGAGGCATAAGACATGCAAGGTAATAATAATGATGTTTAAGCTTGCCAACTCATGATAGTACGTGCAGGGCAAACTCTTGTCTGTCCAGAGCAGTCTGTGTGATGGGCCATAAGACACATTACTCGACATGAAACAAAAGCAGCAGCAAATTGGTCACACTGACTTTGGCATACCTTGCAGTGGTGCTTGCTCCTGCTGATGCTTGGCCAGGATCTGCTGGCGGCGCTTTCGCCTCTCCTCTATCAGCTGATCTTCGTCCGCCTGGTTGGCCTGCAAGGCCGCCTCCACTTTGGCCACAAACTCCTGCTCTTCCTCCTGCAGCATGCATGCACCACCATGACATATGTGACACACACGGGTCGCATTTGTGAGTGCTGCAGCAGTGATGGCTTCTCTACATCAGCAGATTGATTGTGGACAAACACTCAGCTTCAGTGCAGTGCCAGCTGCCAGTGAACAGCCTCTGCACATACAGTGAAAGTGCTGGCGTGCAGTGACAGCAGCAAAGCACTGCACAGGTACATACGTACACAAATTTACCCTTTATTTTGATGTATGCATACAGATAAAAGTGTGTGATATATGTGCTTTTGTCTAAATGCAAATATATGTAGGGATGGGATAGGCAGAACTGCATCGATCCTGACTGAACCAAGAACAATGCAGAAGGACAGCATCGCATTTGAATTTCAATGCACACAAGGTAGGAGTGCTGGGCACAGCTGGCATTCATGAATGGCTAGACGGCATTCTGGGAAGCTTGGTACCTTGTCTTCTTTCTCCTCCCGCTTCCGCTTGTCTCTTGAGCTGTCGCTTTGCCTGGGCCCATCATGTCGCCTGTCTGCAGCCCTGCTGGCATCATGCCTGTGACGCTCATCACCCCTGTAGTTTCTATGCCTGTCCTGATCTCTGTACCCTCTAGGTCCATCCCGGATGTGAACCCTTGCACTGTTGTCAGGGTAGCGCCTTGCATCTGAGCTGCCTCTTGGATTAGATCGGACATCTGGCTTGGCATCACGCTGCGCATGGCGATCTGAGAACCCTTCCTGACGCTCAGAGGCTCGATGCTGACTTCTGGAATCAGGCCGAGAGTCATGACGTGAGGAGTCCCGATGGCTGGTGGGTGCTGATCCATGTGGGCGTTGACTAGAGCTCCGATGATGTGAGCTGTCAATTGGATGCCTGCTGCTGCTGCGGCGCCTACTACTGTCACTACGCTGGTCTCTGCGACTGTCATGAGGTCTGCTATGCTGGCCGGGTTTGTCAGCTGCATCTGTTTGGGGCGGGTGATGGCTTGCAGCAGCAGACTCATGACTGGGCTGATCAGCAGCTCTGCTGCTCCTTGGCTGCTCAGCAGAGGGTCTGCGCTCCCTGTTGTGGCTGTCCTGGTGCTCTGTAGCACTGTCGGGCACAGGGAAAACTTTTGAGGAGCCGCTTTTGCCATTGAGATAAGGCTGTGAAATCAAAGCAGGATCAACAGGTTCTGACTGACCAGTAACACCTGTGTGATCTACTCTGCTACGCTTACCACCCTGCCCTTGTAACTTCTGATCAGCCCTGTGCGCACAAACGTGGGTGGTCAGTGGTGTCAGAAAACATAGACCCCTGACATGTCTTACCCTTGATCCAGCTCATGATGTACTGCCAGACGCCTTCTGTCTTAAGCGAGAAGTAAAGCAAAAGCAAGCTTGCTGCGTTGACAGCCTACCTGCGTTTTGCTGAGGGGAGCTCTTGTTCAAGCTCCTTTGTGTGTTCGAGACCTGCAGGACTGCCGGCTGCAGCTTCTTGTGCGTCGTGTGCAACGCTGACTGGTGCGTGTGCAAGGCCTTCGACAGCAGGGGGACCTGGTAGCTCACCGTCCTCCGAGCCATTACAAGTTACCTCACCTTCGGCAAGGGCAGGTCTCTCCTGGCCTGCCAAATGATCGTGACCGGCATCGCCATGGCGCTCGCGTTTGGACCTTTTATGATGTTTGTGCTTGTGTTTGTCCTTCTTTTTGTGTTTGTGCTTCTGCTCAGGGTTCGTAGCAGAAGCTGGCAGCGTATCCTCTACCTGCGCGTCCAGTTCCATAAGCGGCAAGGTAAGACCACCGCCAAGAGGAACAAACAGACTTTGCAGTCTGCTTGCACAGTTACAAGCACTCCACAAGATAACAGGATCTAAACCTGGGCTGACAGGAAGTAGTCAAGTAAACTCCTGCTTTCACTACCTCCAGATCCCCTGTCAAAGTGTGCAGGTCTAAGCAAACAGCAGAATCTGTCAGCGTGGGTGTTTTGAAGCGAGCGCGGGCGCAACCAGCTGAGCTTTTCCCAGCCAGCCAGTACATCATAGCGAGTTTCATTAAAACGCATTGCTAAAATGCAGACAATTTGCTAACAAGACGAACAAGCACAGAAAATCTGTTTCTCTCTCTCGCAAAGCAAAAACAAAAACTTCTCTCTCTCTCAGGCGGTTGTCTTCTTATGTGATCAGACTTGTTGGCTGGCTACAGCATTGCAGTCTCTCTCTCTCTTGCCCGAGACGAAACAGATTTGCAGCCTGTCAGCATGGCCAAATGGGCTCAGCACGAGATCAAGCTGCCTGCATATAGGAGAGGGTGCCATCTAGTAACTGACCAGGCACGGTCAGCCTTTGCACAACAGCCAAGCTGTCCTTGTGTGGCTTTTGCTCATGCTCTTTGCTTTGGTTGTTGCAGATTCAAAAGCAAATCTCGAGCTCTCTGTCTGGTTACAAAGTTGGACTGGCCAACATTTTCTGTGTGGTTGCCTGCACCGAACGGCTTTTGCTAGTTTTTCTGCAACGTCCTTGCAACAAAGTCATGTGAACCCTGCAGTGCAGCACACATCAGCTTCATTGACCATCAATGAGGTATATTGCCATTCTCACGCTAGCCTGCTGTTCAAGCGTTCAACAGGGCTGTGTCCCCTGAAGAAAGCACAGTGAAAAACTTGTGTCTAGCTGCACTCAACAGTGATGGCCTTGCATGCATCTAGCCTTTTCACAGCTGTGACACCTGCAGAACGCTGACCCAGATGTGCGTGTGGACATGGAGACATTCCTCAGCAAAGTAGTTCCTGAGGTGCGTGTGTAACATCATTGCCCCTGCCAGGCAGCCACATTCCATGTCCTGCAAAGCTGATTGCTTGCTGAATGTGGCATGCAGCAGTCACTTTCATCACACACCACGTGCTACTGTGTGACTGATGTTATTGTAGCTATGTACCCAGGGGCGGTCAGCTCCATGGGTACACACAGACGAGGGGGATGACGACATGCCAGGCCATGTTAAGTGCAGCATGTTTGGTGCCTCCCTGAATGTACCCATCACCAAGGGAAGATTGAACCTGGGAACATGGCAGGTATGGCATTTCGGCACACAGCATCCTCAACAGACATGCGCAAGTAGTGCCTGCCCTCAGATGTGTCTCAGATCTCTGGCAACACTGGCATAGCTGCTTTTCTTTTCATGAACAATGTCTGCTGTGTATTGAAAATCATGATAGACACGCCTCGCATGTGCACCATCAGCAGTCATGCAGTTCTCAAGTATCCAGTATGATAACACTGCTTTCGCATCCTTGTCGATGCATGCCAAGATCACATATGCACACATCCTTGAATCGTGTCTCTGTGCATTGCTGTATGCTGTCATTTTATTTCTGCGTCTGTGCAGGGCATCTATTTGTGTGAACATCGTGACCACGCAAGTGGCAGACGCCTTGTTATCACTCTTCAAGGAGAATAGTCATGCTGTGAGTAAACGCATGAGCACACCTATACAACAGGGACGTCAGTGCTGTCAGAGCCTTGCGCAGGGATGAACAGATTGCCTGGGAGACTGCTCTACTCCCAAGCCATTCATCACATGCAAATTGCAGATGTGCTTGAAGGGTCCTTTCCTGTTGCATGTTTGCTTGCAAAGCAACACTTTGTGAAGGCTCAGGTGTGTCTCTTCTTTGAGCAGCTAGGCATCGCTCAGCAAAGTGTAACACAGTTGGTTACATGAGGTTGCATTGAATTGGTACAATGCGGGCTTGCTGCACGGCAACTGATGTACATGTACTGTTTTCAATGCACTATATATTGTCATGTGTGTTTCAAGCTTACAAACCCGCTTTGCATTGGGAGCATAATGCTGGGCGACGCCAGGGCACTGGGCCAGTGGGCGTGTTGCCATCTTCACAAGTGATAGTACATGATGTGTACATGATGTGTGCGGTAGCTCATCATTGACTGCAGATCACGCAGATGATGACTCGCAGCCAGTCATTTCATGCATTAGACACGAATTTCCAATTTAGCCTCTTCCTGGTTGGGGTTGAGACATACGGATGTGTATCATGTACGTATACGCGTATATACCAGCATACATACGTTCAAGGCTGACAGTTCAGACGGCCGGCCACAAGTGCTAGCACAACGCATGTAGAGCTGAGATCGGAGTTTGTGTCTGTGATCATACCTATATCAGCAGAGTAAAAAGCCCTCAGAATGTGTGTCGAGCCTTGAAAAGTGCAATCGCGTACAAGCAGGCACTTGACCACAAGTTCAGGCACAGGAACGACCGGTGTAACGCCAAAAGCCGTAGGCTTTTCGTTTCTTTTCTGTCACATGCTGCAGCAATCATGCAGTGAGCAGCTTAGGGGGTTGTGAGCCCTCAGCCTGCAACTCCAACTGTACGCTTCACCACCCAGTCTATTCTGATCTGCATCTCTACTCCTAGATGATGCGCATGAGCCAGACTGCAGGCAGCTGACGCATAACACACTGCCTCATAGGCTGCACAAACAAGGCAACATGGCAATCTGTATGATCCAGGCATGTGACCAGGCTCTGCAAACCAGTACATCCTTGGGAGCGTCTATCTGAGATCCAATCTATCAAGGAAACAAGGCAACATGGATGACTGACAGTACTTTACAGCAAGACACTGCCGTGAGTCAGCCCTGACACGCTGTGTCAATTCTGGATGTTGCCAAACCATCATTTGCTTGTGCAGCAGTCGTACAAAAACTTCAGTGCCAGCCGCCAGCATGACTAAACTTCATGGTCAGCATGTATCTGATCCTAGCTTGGCTCTCTTGATAGAGCAGGTACTCGCTCTGAGTGAAGCTGCTGTTTTTATACTCGGGCACTTGCACTGGCTTGCCCTGGGGCACTTTCACAGTACTGCCCTCAATGTCAAGCTTGACGTCCTGAGTGGATCTGGCTCTGTGCGGCCCTTGGCAACAACTGAATGGAAACCTGCAGGAGCTTTAGTCAGGGAAGAGTCATCCCGAGTGATGTGATGTTCTTCTCCTAAAGCGGCCTCTGCCAGGAACATCACCTGCAGGCGCAGTCAGCTTGAAACCACAGTCACAACAACTGTCTTTATCAACAGTCATCATGCACAGCTATGCTTGACTTGGCACGCAAATACACCTTGCTTGGTTCAGCCGGCTAAGAGGAGGGAGGAGGGGGATGTGCATCTTCAGCCAACCACCTAGGTTATACAGATGTGCCAGGGACATCAGTATCTGGTCAAAGACATCACTACCAAGTGTTTGTCATGTCTGAACGTGGCTAGAACATTTGGGATGCATGGCTGACGACAGGCTGCCTAAGAAGCCTTTGTTCTGTCGAGCTGAAGGCACAAGACGCCCTGGTCATAGTCGCAAAGGTTGGCGTGTAGTTGTTCAGTCTGATTTAGAGCACTTCTACACATGTTGTTGGTACGCTTATTGCCAAAGCAGTACCCCATACAGGCAGCTACTCAGGGCTGTACATACCACTAGGGAACGACAAGTGTTTGATGCATGAAACGAGTGAACAAATGAAGGAACCTAACAGCTGCACTAATGCCCAGGCTTGGTATGCCTGATGCCAATGATGATTGTGACAAGCACGTGCGCCCTGGAGAGCCTTACCCCAATGAAGGTATTCCCCTTTCGCCCAGGGCTGACATAGACAGCGCTCTTGCTCTGCTCACTAGCCAGGTACAGACCCCTCCCTACCCTCCCACAGGCGTGGGGCATGATCCTCAACCCTGCCTTCAGTATAGCAGCCACCACTGCGATGTTGGTGCCGTGCCACAGCAGCCGCCGGTTGTCCAGCTTGCTGTGTTGGGCAAAGCCGGCAGCTTCTGAGTGTCTGTTGACGCGCCACAGATGCATCAGCTGCTGGCCGGAGCCTGTTGCCTGTTGCATGCAGTCTTGTGAGCAGCCAACTTTGTAAGCATCTTTGATACTGTTACGTATGTAGTTTCACAAACGTCCTTGACTATTTGCGTGATGTTCGAATCTTTAAGAAGTGCAAAGTAAACATAAAGTTTTGACACTGATTTTGGAAGTTGCGTTAGGGATTCGCTTCATAAATTTCAAGGACATGGCAAACAATCAGTACAACAAGCAAACAAAAATTCTGTTTACTTGTTCTGTTATATATTTGTGAAACATTTCTGTGAGCAGCACACTTTTGTGAGCAGCATAATTGTGTGCAAAGTCTGAGGCTGGTGCCAAAGCTACACACCATCCAGCAAAAGCTGTGGCTTCTGAACAAAACATCCGTCCACAGGCTGTTGGCCAGATCATGCTGCCTGAGGTACAGAGGTTACAGGTCTCCATGACAGGTCTTTAAGCAGCATATGTTCTGCAGTGCATGACTGAAAAAACCAGCACTTCATCATCCATTCATCCAGCATTGGGCTGCCCTAAGCTGGAGAGTACAGGTATGAATGACATGTGCACTGGGCTGTCTTCAGCTCCAGAGTCTTCCAACTGGGCCTGGGCTTGGATTTGGCAAAAGGTGCCGGCTCAAATTGTTGACATATTTTCATTCATCTTATCATAACTCTCCTCAGCTGTGGGGCAGAGCCTTTTGCATGAACGACACATAAGAAAAGTTCCCAGCATGATAAACACTTAGTACTGACGTTTTGGACCAGGATGGTGACTACCCTGGCACCACCTGTACAACCTGGTCAGTCGGCTGAATATACAAATTCTCCTCCTCCAGCATTCTTTATAAATGCCTTGTAGCCTCATACAGCATATCTGCAATGAGTGCACACTGTGCAGTCCAACACATGCCGACCAGATACAGCTGATTATGCTGATGTAAGTCTCACCTGACAGTACTTCTCCACAATCCTGTACTCTTCTTCTTTTGGCTGAATGATCTTGAGATCAGCCTTCAGGCTTGCGTACTTCTCGTCTGCGGGGTGCGGCTGCAGCTCCACCTTCTGCTCTTCTTCCTGCTTAGGGTCTAGCAGGTCTTGAGCCACCTGGATGTCGTTGAGGACATCGCACATACGGATCTTGTCTTCCACCATGCGCTGTGAATGGATGATTGGAGGCCGTAGCCGCCCAAAGTTGTGAGGGATCACCTACAAAGTCACATGTTTTTCGTTTGGTATCTTATTGACTTCCCCAGATAGTGTCTGTTGACTCCCCTGATGAGTCCTCAACATTTAAAATGCTAATTGATTCGTTGATTGTAGATTGTAGATTGTAGTTGGGGGTGTGCGGCCAGTTGTGACTCATCAGACCACCATTGTTGCAACATCTGGTGTGTTTGAGCAGTGTTGAGGTACCATCAGAATGTACTGTGCCCTGACCTGCGCACGCTGAGTGACTAAATGGCTGCCAGTGATACACTGTGTAGTTTAGTTTGCGGCCTAAGTGACACTGTACAACGGCGTGACGATGGTTGCAGACCCCATGACTAATGGTGCAGACCATGTGACTAATGTTGCAGACCCCATGACTAATGGTGCAGACCCAGTGACTGATATGGAAGACCGCACATCTGCTGGCGTAGTTTGCACGACAGCTGTCTGACTGGCACCTTGTCAAGCCTCAGGTTTGGGGCATCTTGTGTGCAGTCTTGATTGAGAAGTTGTGATGGCTTGTTGCAGATGCTGTGACTGACAAGCATCAACAACAGATGACCAGCGACGTCATGATCAACAGTACATGCTTCATAGTGAAGCTGCAGGGCCTGCCTAGCAGAGACAAGATCACGTGTCTTCAAGCGGTTGTGCTGAGATGGTCTGTTAACAGTCCTGCCCCACCACAGGCAGCAAGAAGTAGCCAGCAGCGATTGGAATCCACATAGCCCAGCATGCGCTACCATTTGTGTGCTCAGTCTGCTCTTGATATCCAGGCAACCCCTCACCAGTCAGACCACTCCGCGGTGATTGTGTTCAAGGACAATCTTCATCAAAGTCCTCCGTTGCAATTGGGATGGAACAAGGCCCAGTGGCTGGCAATGATGCTGACCTGATAAAATTCTGAAGACAGTCTTTCGAGGGACTTTCCTCCAGTGTTGATGGCAGTTCTGATCCTTTCCAGAACATCATAGCCCATCTGAACCTGGTCCTTGCTCAGCTGGCCCAAAGGCAGCCTCTCTGTGTCAATGTCAAACTCCTGCAGCACCCACCCACTAAGCAGACGTAGATGCTCATATGGTAGACAGCGGCACAGACACTCATATGGTAGACAGCGGCACAGACACTCATGTTGTAGACAGCAACACAGACGCTCATATGGTAAACAGCGGCACAGACATAGATGCTCATATGGTAAGTACAGAGACTCATATGGTAGCCATAGTCACGTTTGTGGTAAAAGTAGACACGTGTATGGTGAACACAGCTGCTGAGGCGGTCCTTGCTTCCAGGTACTGGGTTTGTCAATGTATATCAGCACCCAGATCTTATATTGCTGGTGCATATGCCTAGGCAAAGTTTGTGATCACACCAAGTACAAACAGCATCTCAGAGCAGCATGCACACTTGCACGGCGTGTGACACTACAGCTGCTGACAGCAGATTGCATGTTCAACCATTGGCTCACATGCATGCAGCATGCACACTTGGATAGCAAGCACAGACAGACAGACAGACAGACAGACAGACAGACAGACAGGCAGGTAGACAGACAGACAGACAGACACACACACACACACACACACACACAGGCAGACAGACAGACACACACAGGCAGACAGACAGATAGGCAGAGCATTTGAATGGCAGCAGGGAGACAGCAGCGGTGTGACCTGCATGGCTTGTTGGAACATGATGTCACTGAAGACAAGCTCCATGAGCTCCTTGGTGGGACCCTCTAGCTTGCTCTCCTCAAACTCCACCACCGGCCTGCAACACAGCACCAACCATAGCGGTTGGTGGCATCAAAGAAGAAAAAAATAACCTGCCTGGCAAATTGAGATCAAAAGTTGCACCCTAAAAACCCTACTTCTTCAACTTGGTCTGACATAGCAACAGCATGCGAAGCAAGTGTTGCAGTATATATTTGTGTATGCATGCACTATACAGGATGTGCATCAGAAGGCCTCTTGTGCAGACACGGTAGCTTGCAGCATAAATGGATGCCATCCAACCTAGCCTGTTAACTTCCCTGAGGGGGATGCTGTTGTGATGTCAGGATCAAAAGGGACTGCACAGCACAAATGCACCCTTGCCTTGGGCATGAGGCAGACAAAGTCATGCGTCCGCCTGTTTGGCTCAAGATTTGCGGCAAGGGAACAAGTGATGTGGTAAAGCAATGCTGTCAATCAGACACCACAGTGACATGCAAAGCAGCCAAAGCTGGGCATTGGTCTGCAAGCTAGTTGAGCTGTGAAGGAGTGGTACAGTGTGCATGATTTTCATACCAATCCCCACATTGCAGTCTATGACTGAGAGCACTGTATGGGGACTACGTTCAGACACGTCATCATGCAGAGTTTGGGCTTGCCACCAGACTGATTAGACTAGGCTTTGCAAATACATGGCAACAGTTTCGGCCGTGCTGACAGGCTGGGCTGTCATCAGTTTCGGGCTTTCCAGCAGACTAAGCATCAAGTGCCAATGGACTTACTTGATGATGGGGTTTGGCTTGCTGGCGCCAGGGGACACAGGTGGGGATTGGAAGGAATCCAAATCCATCAGGCTATATTTGCCAGATCTCACTTTGCGTGCTTCCTCTTTATCTTCAAATGCAGCCCCAACCTTGGACCTGCAGAAACCAATACCTCATCAGGGCTGTGGTATTGCTCTGCTGATGCAACCCGTTGTCCCTTTCAAACAATCTGTTCGCATAAACGGTTCAACAATCAATCAACTTTTTGGGTTCATTCAAATCTGCCCAAGACGTCATGGAAGAGCATTACTGTAAACCAAATGTAGGGTTGATGCTTTGCAAAGCAGATTCTGTATTGCTCAACATGAGGTAGACAGAGTACATTCACGTGAGCAGATACCTGCAGACAATGCTGCCTGGATGCTGTATCACTGGTTGGGTGAAGCACGTGACCTGACCTGAACTTCTTCTTGAACTCCCTGAGGCCAGTGTCAGCGTCAAAGGGGCCTTGCAGCTGTGTCTGTCCCTTGTCACCAACCCGGCCCCATCTTGTCCACAGCCAGTGGTCAGAGCTACCTTCGCGCAGCAGCTGCATTCTGTAAAACTTGTTGTTGTTTGCACCTATGTTGGTCTGGTTGAGCATGACATCAGCGTCGCCTGCTACTGTGCTTGTGTGAGCCCTAGGGCAAGCAGGCTCGGCAGCTGCTGACTGCTTGCTGCCTGACTGTTCAGACCCTGTACAACCTGCTGCTGATTTGCTACTCTCCTGACCCGCTGCTTTTGCTGAGTTAGACTTTCCTTGCGTTGTTGTTTCTGCCTGTGCAGCAGCAGCCTGTGTGGCACCGTCCTTGCTCTGTGTGGCGGCTTTGCTTGCTTTTGAAGCCTTGTCTGCTTGCTCGGGCAGGTCTTGTTCAGCTGCAGTGGGCTGCTTCGCCGCTGCAGGCTGTGTCTTGCGTCGTCCTCGTTTGGAGGCAGGCTTGTCCTTGACTGCATCAACTTGCTGTTTTGCTGCAGGAGCAGGCTTTTTGGCAGCTTTTGCTTTTGGCACGTCTTCTTCTGATTGCTCTGCCTCGGACCCTGCAAGCCGCTTCGTCCTCGTCCTCGTCGATCTCCGAGGTGCAGCTTGGGTGGCAGAGTCAGATTTCGTCATCTAACCTTTTAGGGTGCGTGATAACACTGCCCAACGAACGAAAGTCACACAATGAGAACAGGAGTGTGCTTTTCAGGATTGAGATGCGGATTGAGTCTTTCTTCTGTAAGGTTTGTGACCTTTCCAAGACGACACTCGTTCACTGAGGTCCACAGTGAGTGTTTACTCCTTTTGCAAGCCTCCGATATGCTCATGCAACAAACGAGACACGCAATGCAAGTCTTGCTGCGCGCCTGTGCGGCTGACGACAGCTTCGTACGCCTGCTGCATGCGGCGAATCGTCCGCAGCATGGCGAAGGCTCATGCTGCGCTTGTTCGTGTCGCAACGTTTGTCATGATGCTGCTAAGTACAAAAAGAAATCAGCACGGCATTTCAGGTTCTATGCGGGCCGATTCACAGTTCAATTGATCCATAAAGCATTTTGGGTACGATCTGATTGACCATGCCGAGAGTAAGGCACGCTAGGCGAGATCAAGCCAACCCCATTGTGTACTTTGATGTGGCGGTGAAGGGGGGCCCAACTGGAACGGAAGATCTTGGGAGAGTTGTGTTCGAGCTCTATAATGACATTGCTCCAAAGGTGCTATCTCGTTGAATGATCCGTTTCATTTTTCTGTTTGCTGTTGAAACGCTCACACTACAATAGCTCGATCTCAAAGCAGCAACGACAATCTTTGCCAGACCGCAGAGAACTTTCGACAGCTTTGCACCGGAGAAGGCGGCATTGGCAAAGGTACAGGCCTGCCGTTGCACCTCAAGGGGTCTCCATTCCACAGGATCATCAAGGGGTTCATGATCCAGGGCGGGGACTTCTCTAACAAGAATGGCACGTGAGTTGTGCTCTCCTTGGTGATTTGCAAATGCTGGCAAGTACCAGCAAACAATGTGAATTCGTTTTGTAAGCAGTGCTAAGCAGTGCTGGGGTACAAAGCAGTTGCAGTATCACAGACAGCATAAATCACCTTGGTCCTGATTGGTGACATGCGATTGGCTCACAGACACCTTTGCAGCAAGCATCAGCATGGTGATGTTACTGCCATGCTCTGCTGCCAAACATACAGGGGAGGGGAGTCCATCTACGGAGCTAAGTTTGAGGATGAAACCTTTGAGCTCACGCATGAGAAGCCTGGACTGCTGTCCATGGCCAATGCTGGGCCCAACAGCAATGGCAGCCAGTTCTTTATCACCACTGTCCCCACTCCCCACCTTGATGGCAAGCATGTTGTCTTTGGCCAAGTTTTGCGAGTAGGAGCACCACCCTACTGAATTTTGCAAAGGCATCAATGCTAGCATGTTTCACCAAGTCATATGTCGCATCAGCTTGCTGACATGGCATGTGTAGTGTCTTGAGGTGCTTTTGGAGTGGAAATTGGGAGAGACTAAAATGTTTGAGGTGCAGTGCGCATGTGCTGTGTCGCAATGTAGGTTCTTATCTTGGGCAATGCAAGACATGGTAGCTACCTTTGCAATCCTGGTGTTGCCTCACCCAGATGTGACCACCCCAACACATGCACATGCCTCTTAAACTGCTTGCTCTGGGCAGTTGCCTTGCAATAATACTACAATACAATTGCACAACATAGGGCTATGGTGTTGTGCGTGAGCTAGAGAATGTAGCCACATCAATTTGCACCATCGCATCTGACCACTTCTACAAAATGTTGCTGACATCTGATAGATCGTATCATGCCAGGTAACTCAACACACTTTGGTGCGTCACTCATTAGTACAGGAACAGCATACAGTCTGTGTGCATCAGACTACAGCTGTCATGTCAATCTCACACAAAAGTTCAAGCAGGCCAGCAAAATGTATGCATCAAAACAGCCTATATCACAGCACAGTGAGCCCACACTAGGCTGCCTGAGGCTTGGGGGACTCCTTCTTGCTACCTGCCTCTGCACTTTGTTTCTTGCTGCCAGCAGCTGCTGACTTCTTCTTACCCTCAGCTGCAGGCTTCTTCTTGCCCTCTCCAGGATACGTCTCAACCTTGATCTGCAATCACAAGACACCACAACATTAGTGATGCTTCGCTAGGGTGCAAGACTGACCAGCCAACATGTCAAGCAGATATTTGTGCACCAAACTGCTACAAAGCAGCTGTCATCATCAATGTTGCTACAGGTCAGGCTACCCAGAGCTTGCTGAACAGTGGCCTCACCTGTCGCTTGTTTGCGTCAAACTTTAGCTTTGCCTTGCAGTCGCCACACTGCACCTCATTCTTTTCCCGGTTGCCCTTGACAGTCAATATGTCCCCAAAGTATGTTGAATTTGGTGCACTGCAGTTAGGGCAGGTGCCCTGCACCAACATAGTACGCATTTAGACCTCGATCTTTCAATGTGACACCGCTTTTGTGCACATGCATGCATGTGTGCCTGGTGCACATGCTAGCACAACTTGCACACACCAAACAAGCCTACAAAGTTTTCGGAATGATGCAGCAAGGGAGTGAAAACCAGTTGAGAAGCCAACAATCTGGACTACCACACCTTGAGGATCAAGTTGTCCTTGAAGACAAAGTTTGTGATGCTTGCTACGAAGATGAAGAGGGCAGGGAAGACAGCACCCCACAGGAAGATGATGCCGTATGGCTCTGGCAGCTCCACCAGGTTGGTTATCTGGAAGCCTGTGATGTCGTCCACCGAAAACAAAGCCAGCAGGGTCTGCAAGCAATGAGACGCTCTCCTGAACACTAGTGGTGTCATGTGACTCAAAACAACGCTACTAGGTTCTGCATACAGTGTGCACCAGCGAGCCCAATTGGACAGAGGCCAGTTGCACACAGAGAGAGCAGGTCAACACTGCTGATAGGGGTTGAGATGCAGGCTCTTAATTGCCTGATGTGATAAAGCAAAGATGACGGGACAGGCAGCATACCACCAGAGCTGCAGGAATGTTCAGGGCGGTCATCTTGAGGTAGTCAGGAGCGCAGTCACTGTACATTGCACGGCTCCTGAGACTGCATCTGGGACCCTACATGTCACCAGCGCAGGCAATGAGATTGTCAAATTTAGCAACACAGCCACATGTCATTCAGACCAACGCCCATTCTACAGTGGAAATCTGAACTCAGAAACGCCTGGGGACAGCAAAAATGCAATTTTACACTGAGGAGATGTTTTAGCAAGCAAAGAAGAAGGTATTCACTCGACAATATTGTCTAGAGAAGCTCAAGGCGGGCCTCGTCTCCTGTAACCAGATCCTGCCTCTTACCTCATCATCCTGACTGGACACATCATGTTTTTTGTAGTACTCTTCTTGACGCGCATGTGCCTCGTCCATCAAGTCATCCACTGCTTCTTGCAGCAGCACCTCTGCAGTCGCCTGCAAGAAGTGTTTCATGATGACTGAAATGAGCTGCCGAACTATCTCTGCAGTTGTTGGCAAGCAAGGATTTCGTTTGTGAGCTACCAACTTTGCACTTCCTTGCAAGAAGCAGTGTTTCATGACAATTTGTGAGCTGCTGAACTACTTCTGCAGTCGCTTGCAAGCAAGGAGTTCGTTTAAAAACTAAACTATCTGTGCCATCGCTTGCAGAACAGTGATGTTTTGTGAGCTGTCAAACTACCTCTCTAATCACTTGCATAGAGTGTTTCATGCCACTTTGTGAGCTGCTGGACATCGCCATTTCATGTGCATAAGCTGCATGACAGCCTCAAAATCAGCATCAGCATCAGATGCTGACAAGCTGTCGCCCGCAGACCATGGTTTGTGACAATGTGTGGGCTGCTGGACAGTGGCATGTCTTGTCATACATGCTACTTGCCAATTCAAAACCGCGTTCACAACTCATTACTGCTTCAGACAGCTGCTTTTGATAGACCACGGAAACAGCAAACTTATGACAGGGTCTGTGGAGTGAGACCTTCCTAAACAAGCGGCTCAACAGAGGTTGATCCACGCTGCTCAAGAGCATTCTATCAAAACCTCAACATGTGAGTTGCATGAGCATTGATGCATGTACCTGCTGATCAAGCTCTGACAGGACCTCCACTACTTGTCCTCTGGCAAGGAGGGTGTAGTGGCTTGCGCGTCCAAAGGCCTTCAGAGCTTCCATCACAGCTTCCTGTGATGAGTAAACCGGTGAGCGTGAGGGCGTACGTCAGACAACTGAGAGCAACATGCACACATATGATGTACAGAGTCAAGACCGTGATTGGTCACTCCATTTCAAAGCACTGAGCAAGCTTACAGGGTGAGCACATATTGGCAAAATACCATGCATGTCACAAGAAAAGTACAAGTTGAGCACATATTGGTAGAGTGCCATGCATGTACAGGCAGTTATAGACTGCCATACAGGCTTGAGCAATCTGTTTCAACCAAACACCTTCTTCTGACTACTGCATGAACACCCTATGAGTACATGCAGCACAAGATGGTCTGCTCACCGGAGGCAGTGACAACACACAAGGTGGGTTGGAACCATCATCACACACATGTACAAGATGGTTGAAGATGCAAGGGCAGCTGGAAGCAGGCCTCTGATGACTACGGCCTTCTCAGCAATGTCCATGTGACGCAAGACACATGCAAGGAAGAGCAATGGCAGCAAGGATGTGTAACAGCATGCCACTTAGATGCAGGGAAGATATGAAATCACCACTGTCCATACTTACCTCAATCTCTCTGTGTTTGGGGAGACATTAAGGAGGTATTACAGGTCCAATGTACGGCTGCCAAAGTGCTGAGCAGGCAACAACCAGTGCATGCATCATGATGCGGCAGCAGAAGGGTGCAGCGGCAGAAGGCTTTGATGCTTGCACCAACATGCAGCAGCAGCAAAGGACCTGATGGACTTCGTATGCAGCATCCAGCTTGCCCAGCTTCTTACGTCGCACAGCGCCCAGGTTGTTGCTCAGCTTCTGCACCTCCAGTGAACGCTTCGCCTCTATGGCCGCCTGCATACGCCATATGTTTTTGTCTTGATTTGCTTTGAGTGGGACCTTTGGGACCTGTGTTTGACTCGGAATGTTTCGACATGAGCTTGCAAATTTGTTGGCTGGCCAAAAAGCGGTGCAACCTTGTCTTCTGCGATATAAGGTCTCCAACATGTTACACCTCAAAGACAGAGCGCAGACTGCCATGTGCACAATGAGCAGTGTTTGCCATTAGTGCTCAGCAGTGATAGTACTTGAGTCATCATGATGCCAAAGCAATGGTTCAGCCACAAATGCTGTGAGCACAAACTATGTTTGTGCAGACATGGTGACTACAGTGTACTTACATGGTGACTACATAGTGACTTCAGGGCGACTACAGTCTACCTACATGGTGACTAAAGACTACAACCCTATCAGAGTCTGTGCTTACAGCAAGTATTGAATACAATGAGATCAGTGATCACTATGAGACTTGTACAGACCAGAAGCTTGCAAGAAGAGCACAGCCGGGATGCTGCAGATATGGTGGAAACACCGATCTTGAAACCAATGTGCTGCTGCAAATCACAAAGCTGCAACAGCGTGATGCACATGCCGGTCGAGGCAGGCATCAGCCTGGGGCTTAGATAAGCACACAGAGGCTGCATCCCTATAGTGGTGAGGCTCCAGCAGAACAAATGTCACCTTGCGTGCTTGATCCAAGACGCTCTCAGCCTCTGCGAACTTCTCCTGTTCCCACAACATGTCCCCCAGGTTTGAGGCTACGGCGGTGACCATGGCGGGATGGGCTTGCTGCTTCACCAGGTGCTGCAGCACCTGCCTTTGCAACCGCTCACCCTGCTCTTTGTTCCTGCACAAAGGGTATGGGACTGGTCAAAAAGGCTTGCTTGCCTTCGAGGCCAGCCTGCCTTGCCTTTGAGGCCTGCCTTCTTTGCCTTCAAGGCCTGCCTTCAAGGCCTGCCTTCTTTGCCTTCACGGCATGCTTTGTTACCCTTTCACTTGGCAGAAACCAACAAGGTCACCATTGCTCATCACGTGGTCTGCACATGCCAATGCACATTGCAATACCACACTGGCATATGGAGCTTTGATGCATGCCATGTTGTTATGCCTTGTTAGCGCTACTGCAACATGGCCCAAAAATACATGCTTAAGACTCACTCCTCTTCATTGTAGAGCCGGCCAGCCTCAGCATGCAAGCGTGCAGCGTGTTTCTCTGCTTTCGAGGAGGGGAAAGATTCCTGCTAGATCTCCAACCAGAGGAGCGCTGGCTACCGCATCCTGCACAAAAGCAGCTCCTGCTGTTATACACCATGATGCTGCTGGCGTGATCAGCAACACACTCTGAATACGGCTGCATTTCTTCCTGTCGGTTGTTTCAATGCCACCTTTCCAACCAGAGGAGCAGATGGCTGACGTACAGGATAAAATTCTTTGGCAACGTAAGAAGGAAGTGGTAAGGCAACATACAAGATGAAGATGTGCGGTGACATACAGGATGAAGACGTATGGTGACATACAGGATGAAAATGTACAGAGACCTACAAGATGACCAGAACACAGTGCCGGTGGCTAAATGCAGTGTATTAGACCCTGGGTGCATGCAGCTAAGCATCAGTCATTATACCCTATGCTGTTGAATGAAGTCCATGTCCAGCATCACCGACTCTTCCTCATCTTCTTGCTCTTCATCACCTGGACATTCATGTCTACAGTCAGGCACGCATTACCTCTGTAGCATCCTACCGGGTTTATACACATGCTTTGCTGTTGACAATCTTCAGACATGGGTTTCTGACCTCTGGTGAGGCAGGCAATTGGTTGTGACAAGTTTCGAAGCAAAGATTTGAGACATGCATCAGAGGGGGTTGTGACAGAGACCGAGGCAATAGTTCTGGCAACCATCACGAAGATGCTGCAGCAGCTGACCCAGCATGTGATCAGTCAATAGCAGATCCTTTGAACGCCGTCCAAAAGGTGTCGTCCTTCACACACAAGCAGAGGAACGTGACCAAAATTCGATACAGGGGAAGACTTACACTGAAGAAGCCAGCATACCTTTGGTGCCAGATTCCTGTTTCTGCTGAACTCCCACAGCTGTGGCACTCCCAGATGGCGAGGCCTCAGGGCCTGAGCTGTCTGAGTCAGACAAGGATGCCCCCTGGGCCTGGGGGTGGGCGGGACTGGCTATTTCAGGGGTACCGGGCTCTTGACTCTTTGACAATAGCTACATGTAATAGTCCACTGGGTGTGCACAATTGCTTCTGGCCCATGACATTGAACATGCACCATATGAGGCTGGTTGATCAGCCTCATGCATCACAAGGTGCATGACACACCTTTCAGCATGCGTCTTGCAAGTGTGTCTGGCTGTGCCCTCAGGAGAAGAAGAAACTGTGTGTAGCAACAGTCTTTCAGACAGACAGCAACATTCCCAGAAGTCGTGCATCAGGCAATGCAGACCCCACATTTGATGTGCTGACATTGATTCATAACAGACACAGCCATTTGCCCGACACGCACTTTCGAATGGTTTTGCTCACAGATAGTTACCTCAGCAGATGACTGTTGACTCTCTGCTGTACCCTTAGCAGCTCGGTCCTTGGCTGAAAGGACAGGGGCATACTTGGCATCAGATCCTATGATCTGAGGTGTCTCAGCATGCAGATCATCCAGATCAGCCACAGGAGGTGACTCAATTTGCAGCACTGTGTCATCACCTTTGGGTGCTTGCTCAATCTGTGGCACTGAGTCATCCTTTGAGGACTCAACAGGCTGCTCAGACTCGCTGTCAGTTTCGGCGCCAACAAGTTGATCAGCGTTTGGATCATTCAAATCTTTGGTCAGATCTATGTCAGCGTACTGACTCATATCATCTAGCCCAAAAGTGTGAGGCGATCTGGGCGAGTTGGCTGAGTCTCCATGGTTGAGCTCGCGTTTGGCTGTGTCCAGATCAGGCAAGGCAACTGAGCCTTGAGCTGAGAACTCAGCATCAGCTGCTCTCAGGTTTGTGGCCACCTGACTGACCTCACAGTGTAGCTCAGAGTCGAGTGCATCCGTGAGATGGGTTGCAGCCGGATGGAGCGTGATGTTTGCTGCTTTGGCAGCCTGAGCTGGATCTGCCACCTCGTCCGCCCTTGGCGCTGAGTCTGGGTCTGCTTCTGAGGCCGCGTTGGCTTGTTTGCCTGAATCTGATGAGAGAGCTGCAGTTGACACAGCAGCTGGCTGAGCATTGTGAGCTGACTGAGAAGCAGATGATGTTGCTGAGTCACAGGATGTCCTTGCATCCTTGCCTTGGTCTGCCACTGCATCCACTGCAGATGATGTAGCTGACTCAGCAGGTGACTCAGATGACTCCGCATCTTGAGCCTGGTCTGCAGCTGAGTCATTCTTGGCAGCTGAGGCTGAAGCAGAAGGTGAATCTGCCTCAGCAGCTGAGTCTGCATTTTGAGCTGACTTTGCACTTGGTTCTGAGGAGGACTCTGGAGCCGGTTTGGCAGATGGTTTGGTATCTTGACTCGGCTCTGCACTGGCATCTGAAGCAGCCTCAGGGCACATTTCAGATGGCAGATCCAGACTACCGCTAGTCTGGTCTGCAGCTGACTCATCAGCCTTGCTGTCTGCAGCTGAGTCAGCAAGTGATGCCCCATCTGTCTTTCCAGAAGGCTTGATGTCTGCAGCTGACTCATCAGCTTTGTTGTTCGCCTCCAACTTGGAAGGAATGCTGTTTGCAGCTGCTTTAGAGGGCCTGCTGCCTGCAGCAGACATGGAAGGCTTGCTGCCCCCAGCTGACTCAACAGCCTTGCTGCCTGCAGCCGACTCAGAAGGCGTGCTGTCCCCAGCTGACTCATCAGCCTTGCTGCCTGCAGCTGACTCGAGAGCCTTGCTGCCTGCAGATGGCTTGTGAATGCTGTTTGTATCAGACTCAGGCCGTTGAGCAGCCCCAGCAGATAGCTCGGCGTCTTGAGCTGGCCCTACACCTGCACCTGAGAGAGACTCAGGAGACACAGCGGCTGACAGATCTTCAGCCTGGCCTGCAGCTTTCCTGTTTTGTGCTCCACCAGCACTTGGGTCAGTAGCTGAAGCTGAAGCTGCAGCAGAGTCAGACGCAGGTGAGGAGGCCACATCAGACTCAGCCTCAGCTTTCTGAGCGCTGCCTGCACCGGACTCAGACTGCTGCGATGACTGAGCAGTAGGTTCAGCATCAGACTGAGTGGCAGGTTTGGAAGCTGGCTCTGTTTGTGATTTAGATGCCCCAGAATCCTTGTCAGCTTCTTTTACAGCATCTGCTCGTGACTCATGACGCTGTGTTGACTCAGCAGGAGCCTGAGCGCCTGAAGCTGGCTCTGCCGTTGAGCTTGAGGCAGATGCTGCAACCGGTTTTACCTCACCTTCCTGCGATGCATCTGTGTCAGATCTGGCACCTTGACTCGGCTCTGTCTCTGAGTGTGGTGCAGGCTCTGGACCTGAGTCAGACTCAGCCGCAGCTTTCTGAGCCGCCTCTGCTGCTGACTCAGACTGATGCCCTGACTTTGCATTTGCCTCAGCATCTGATTTTGAACCTCCGGCAACGACTGTGTCAGATGGTGTAGCTGCCTCAGAAGCTGCCTCATTTTTCTGTATTGTACCTGCAGGCAAGTCAGAAGCAGACTACTGAGTAGTGTTGTCACAACACTTTGTGCTCGGCTGGGACGCAGGCTTGCAGCTTGTGCATGTGCTGCAATTGAGCCTGCATCTGATTCTGCACCCTTTGTTTACAACGGGGCCTCATTCACATGTGCCCATCTTTGTACGACCCAAACTCGCGTCATCATGCACATGCCTTGCATTTGCAGTTGAGATGCATGCGAGTGTGCATCAGTGCAATCACTGCTAATGGAGTTGCCACTCCATCAGTGATTGGCATGTGTCAGAGTCAAGGGATACAGGTCAAAGAGCAGCTGGCACCAGCAACCACTCTTCTCACATCATCACACTGTGAGCATATGAGCCCTCTGCATGCGAGCTGCTGTGACCTAGTTGAGCTGACTCACCGGCGGGCTCAGATTGCTCGACATCATCTCTGTCTTTCTCTGCTGTAGATGGTGGTGATGGCCGCACAGGTGATGCATCGTTCAATGCATGTGGCTCTGGTGCATGTGACCCAGTAGCGTCCTCAGCAGGTTTCGAGTGAGCAGCCGGATATAACTCAGTGCCTGGGCCTGAGTCTGCAGCTGACTCTGAGCGTTTGGAAGCAGCCGACTCTGACGCTGACTGAGTGACTGACTGGTCATCATCATCTGCGTCTGTGTGTGTCTCTGAGGTAGATGATGGAGCTGACTCAGCGTTCTGATCTGAGTGACCAGTTGCTTCTTGTGCCTTGACATTAGATGACTCTGACTCAGCTTGCTCAGGTGACTCTGATGTTGCCTCAGCAACAGACGTCTGTGGGTTCTCAGCCGCACCTTCATCGGCTGAGTCTGAGCTGTCTGAGTCTGAGCTGGCTGAGGCTGAGCTGGCTGAGGCTGAGCTGGCTGAGTAAGAGCTGGGGGCCTGGTCAGGTGCCTGCCCTTCGCGTGTCTTGGAAGAGCCCTTGCTTGAGCCAGTACCTTCATGCAGTTGGCAGTTCATGAATGCCGCGTTGGGATCAAATACACTCATCAAAGCACTTCCTCAGCAGAAGTCATGACACATGCACTCACCTTGACTCACTGGCTCTCGTCCTCAGACACTCACGGCTTCCATCACTCAATGGACTCAGGTTGTCACATGCATGAGTGCACATTGCAAATTCCCACTTGACAACTTCACTTTTTACACTTGTACTTAGGCAGTTGACCCAAGTATATCCAGAAGATAGTCAAACTTAATAGCACTGGTCAGCCTGACTTCCTCCAAAGCATACTCCAAAGAAATTGTTCTGTCCTGGTCAAATAACAATTCAGACTGAACACTTTTACATGTTTTGTTGACCAACATCAATAGCATTTCGCCTCTGGTCAGAAATCAGCTGTGTCAAAGTTTGAGGAATCCTAGCTGAGACAGTAAGCCTGTCAGACTTGTGATTTAAAACCATGCTGCTGTGATCACAATGGATCACCTTGCTTGCCCTTGCCCTTGCCCTTGCCCTTGCCCTTGCCCTTGCCACCGCCGGCGGATGGCTTGCCACCGCCAGCCTTGTCACCCTTGCCAGTACTTTCTGCTGAACTCGAGCCAGAGGCTGCCGCTCCGCCACCGCTGCCATCCTCTGGTGTATCATCCCTGTCATTATCCTTCTCATTGCTGTCATCACCTTTGGCAGCTGAGGACTTTTTGCTGTCATCTTCCTCGTCCTTCTCCTTCTTCTTCTTCTTCTTGTCCTTGTCGGCTTCTTCATCATCGAGGTTTGCCATGCGCTCTCGCTGCTCAGGAGAGCCAAGATCCTCAACATTGGCTGCATCATCATCCTCCTGGCCAGAAGCCTATTGGTGTCAGCTGGAGCTACCGCTTGAACAGGGGGCAAAATTGATGAAAACAAAACAAAAACTCTTTTCTAATGATTAAAAAATCGAAAAATTCTACTTTAAACCGTATTCTCGTATCTCCTCGGAAAATCATGTTTTCTAGGACAGAGGTACTGTGCATAGACGGCATGCTGCCTGGCTTGGGGTTTTCCAGCTTCTGAAAAATGCTAAACAGCTGGCACTGGCTGCGATTTTGCCTTGGACAGAGACAATCCACATTTGTGATTGTACCAGACACAAAGCACAGTGAGCACAGAGCGGCTTTACATAGCATTGCGCAGCAGCTGCATGCTACAAACATCTGATCATTGGACAACTCTGTCTGGCTCATTATCCTAGACAAACAATGGGCGTGGCATTCAGGCCCAAAAAAAACAACACAAAAAACAGGCAATTAACAGTGCATGATTTGCAACACACGTACAGATCAGACAGCATAACAGGCGCAGGACTGCAAGCCTGACTTGAAAAGCCATGCACTAAATTGGATGGCGCAGTGCCAAGTTCACTGATGTTGATGTGCATGTGCTGCAGGATTCATCCAGTTGCATGTTTACCATGTTGAACAAATTGGCAAATAGGCCAGAGCATACTGGATGTTCAGCAGTACAGTGACTGCAGCAGGTGCGTTGTATGTATCATGTGGCTTACCCCTTCATCATCTTCTTCACCCTCGTCCTTGCCCTTCTTGCTCTTCTTCTGAGCACCGCCCTCTTGCGCTTCTGCACTGGACTCACCCTTGCCCCCCTCACCTCCCTGCTTCTTGCCCTTGGCTGCCGTCTGCTCTTCTGCCTCTTCATCGCTAGAATCCATGAGGCAGTCTATGTCGGCAGTGAAGGTGTCAAGCTCATGATCCATGTCCATTTGGAGGATGCTGTTGGCCAGGATGTCACGCTTGGTTATGGGTCCTGAGGGTTTCTTGCTGGTAGCAGGAGGAGCATCAGACAGCATCCTGGACGCTGACCGAGTGGAGGTAGGGTTCAGACCAGAATACGCTGAGGCTGAGGGTTTTCTGCCTAAATCGCCGGAATCTGAGGCCCGGCCTGAGAAGGCGCGCTGAGCTTGGACATCAGCATGACCAAATGCTGAGGTGTGCTTAGGGTCTGCGCCCTGCTTCTTAGGGCTAATGCCCTCTGTAGAGCTGTGACTGGCGGAGGGGGACGGGGCACGCTGCAAGGGGGGGTGAGGGGGGTTCTCATCGCCTGAGTCATCCTCAGCAACTGTTGCCAGATCAGGCTGCTTCTGCTTGACCTGCTTGCCCTGCCCTAGGGCTTCCTCCTGCTGCCCCTTTCTGCTGTCAGACTCCTTGCTGGAAACTTCTTCTTCTGCTGACTCAGCCTGTCACAGCCGAAACAAATGCTTAGGCTGATCAATTGTGCTGCTGTAATTTTGACTACCCCAACAAGATGGTCGCGGACGCTGTTCCACTCAATCATGCAGCGTGCATGGCGCCACTACAAATGCTGGGATAATCCAAAATCCAAAGCGGGGCTGCTGAGATGATCCAAAATCTGAACCCAAAGCAGACTGTCCGGTCGAAAGGAAACAGAGGCACATTAGCTACCAGGAGAGGTGAGAGGTGAGAGGAGAGGTGAGAGGTGAGAGGTGAGAGGTAAGGGTGAGAGGTGAGAGGTGAGAGGTGAGAGGTGAGGGGTGAGGGGTGAGGGGTGAGGGGTGAGAGGAGAGGTGAGAGGTGAGAGGTGAGAGGTGAAAACCTCTGGACAGCGACCACAAGTGGGTTTGCAAGCAGCACTGTCAGCATCAACCCAGGGGATTCAGTCAGGGATGCACAGGACGCCAAAGCACAAACCCGCTGCAAAATGTGGAGGCGCCCAACACCAATGGAGCGAGTACATGTTTCATTGTAGTCAGTCTGTACATCTTTCGCATTTTATACTATGAAAACAGAGTGCAATGATTACCTTAGTCTCGTCAGCCTTGTCCTCTTGCCCTTCAGCGCTGCCTTGGGAGGAAGCGCTCTCTAAGGGCTGAGAGTCCAGCCTGACTGGCACCGGCTCTGGAGGGTTCAACACCGGCTCCTTATCTTCCAGAGGGTTCACCACAGGCTTGTCTCCCCCTTTTTTGTCCCTCCCGTCCTCTTTGCCTTCACCCTACAAAACGGCAGCAGCAGTAGTCAGTCAGCAGGTTGGCGTCTTTCAAAAGCACCTCATCTGACCCAAACTGGCACCAGTGTGAAATTTCAGCACAGGCGCCTTGTCATTCCTCTGCAAGAAATCACCACAGGCTTGTCTTCACCTCCCTTGTCCCTCCCTTCCTCCTCGTCTTCACCCTTCAACACAGCAACAGCAGTACTCAGTCAGCAGACTGGTGTGTTTGAACAGCATCCAGTCAAAGCCAGATTGGCACTGGCTCTATGAGCTTGCCACAGCCTCCTTGTCTTCCTAAAACATCCCCACAACGTAGAAACGCATTTTTACTGTCCCCAGGCGTTTCTGAGTTTAGATTTCCACTGTAGGATGGATGTACCTGTAAAATAATAACGAGGATTTTTTGCCGGATTGAGAAGAGCTAAAGGATTTACTAGAGTTCATATCATCCATTCATCCATTGAACATGCATCTTTCCCGATAATCAGACACATACAGCCCTTCTATACATTGCCGTGTTCTGTCTGCTTCTCGACGTACTTCAGGCGCACCTCTCCCTCCTTCGATTGTTTCTCCTTTGGTTCTTTTGGTTGTCGGTCCTTCAGCACAGCACTGACAAGGCTCAGCTAGCAGACAATAATGCTGGCCTCAATGTCACTGCCTGAGAAGGAGGGCTGCCATTCAAAGACATCAATTGTGAGCGACAGCTTTTGTACTAGCGTTTTGCCTTCTGAAACTCTCTTGTTCTGCTTGCCTTCTTCTCAACCTGATTTCTGTGTGCCATGCAGTCCAGCAATGAGAAAACGTAGCTGACTCATGTCGCATTGGCATAGATGCTAGCCTAATCAGAAGATAAGAAAACAAAACAAAAGAAGAAACTACAAATTGTGACAACCCTGATGTTTGTACGTGTCCCAGCTTGATGGTTGCCCCTTCCTGCCAATGATTGTGATAGCAACATGCCCACATAAGACCAATTCTGCTTCCAAGACGCTAAAACAGGGAAAGACTTGGGTACACTGTGGCCATTTCAAATCAGGCTGATGCACAGCAGGAATTGCTAGCTACAGGTACAATCCCCAACTTGATACTCATACTGACACAGCATCACCAGACAGCAGGATTTAGTTTTTGCAGAATGGTATGTTGTCAGCACACCTTTGGGAGGCACCCGCCAAAAACATCCTTACCACTCATTAGTCAACATGCTTTAGTGTATCATCAACACTTACTTGCCTCATGTCACTTTTTATTACTTTTTACGCAACTGAGTGTAAGCCAAATGGAAGGCGTTCAGAATCAGGGTTGAGCATAGCTTACACTTATGCAGCAATGGCTAGCAAAAGCAATCAACCAGTCATCAGACACTTGAAGTAACAGCCCTGCACAACTCAAATCCTATGCCTGATCATGCAAATCAGGGGAGCACACTGGGCGGTCTCAAATTGACCAGCACTCAACTTCCTGTGTCTTTGGCTTTGCAAACAAGGAGCATGAGTCGATGCAACTGTGAGCTGAATTGGCCTGGACTAGAAACACGAATACATTGCGTCATGTACAAAAGCCACAGACTCTTTAGAAGGGCGGTGCATGATGCAGTCTCGTCGAAAGGCATCTGAGCCAATCAGCAACATGACTGTGTACCTGATGTTTGTCTGCAGATTCCTCATCGTCCCCTTGCTCCTCTTCTCCCGGGCTGTCTCCATCCTGCTCTCCCTTCTGCTCCTCCTCTTCTTCTCCAGCCTCTTCTTCCTCGTCTTTGGAAGCGTCTTCTTCCTTGTCCTTGGAAGGCTCTTCCGGTTTTCCGGACCCTCCCTTGTTGCTTTTATTCTTCTTCTTGGCATCCTCCTCCTTTCCTTGCTCTTCTTCACTCTTCTTGTGCTTGCTCTGCAGTGAATGCTACACTGCTTCAATTCTTGCAACATTAAAACACTAATGCAAACTTTGCAAGATTTGCAAGAGTTGAAACAGTGAGTAGGTAAAGGTTGTTCTAAATCAAAATGTGCTAATCAGTAACACTTGGTAGATAGTGACACACTGTACACAGTTACACACTGTACAAGGTAAGGAAATCAATTGTCCTTGATGACGCAGGTGTAGATCAAGGCATGTCAGCATTCCAAAGCAGCCTAATGCATACTCTGTATTTCAAAATCGGAGAGTCGACAGCCAACTGTACATGTTGTGGCAGCATTGGCAACCCCATCTCAAATTTCCCACTGTGCCAGAGTACATTCTGCTTGATCACGTACCTGGAAAAACCACTCCAAAAGCATTTTTGAGGATAAATGAGCAATTAGGGTGTACGTTTTGTATAAACCCAAAAACCTAAATGTGTTCACACATATACTCTGTGGTGCAGCTCGTCCAAGCTGGGTTTAAAGGTTAGGGTTTCCCAGAGCGCACCTGGTCAAGAGCATCAATCTCAACTGAGAAGGTGTCTAGGGCTTGCCCCTCGCCTTCCTCTTTTTCTTCAACCAAGGGCTGCATGGAGCCGCCCTGAGCCTCCTTTGGTAGTTGCTTGTTTATTGCCTCTGCAGCTTCCTTCACCGCCTGCTCTGCTTTCTCTGCAGAAGACACACAGCTTTGCTGTATATGACATACAACGGCACCAGCACATGTATGTATATGTACATATATGCTTCTGGTGCTGATGCTCGGCGTGCCTGTTCTCAGAAGCATGCTGAGCAAAACAAGTTCCCTTTCTTCCCCAACCCCTCCCGTGCTACAGGCATGCTAGCCAATTCTTGCTAGACTGTAGGACACACTCTAGGTGTGCTAGAAAAGAATGAGAGGTATCCACTGGATGAGCCTGAACAGAACAGAGCAGGACCAGCATGTGTGAGCATCTAGCAGTTGCTGCTGCCAGCATAGTCTGATCTCTGGCCAGACAAGAGAGGAAAGCATGCAGCAGGCAATGTGTGTGGGGCGACCTGCCCAGGCAACCTATCTGTGAGGCTGCGGCAATTGGTATCGCTCTAGGTGCGACACTTTAAGTTGTGACCCTTCGATTGTTACACAAGTTACAATGATGGGTCGCGGTATATCCAGCCCAGCCCAGCACAACAGAACACTTGTCCAGATACTTTGACTGTTGTCAATTGCAGAATCGCACAACTGCAAAGCTCACCGGTGGCCTCGGGACCTTCATCTTCTTCCTGCCCCGTGGCAGGCTTGGGGAGGGCGCCCTCCTCATCCCCCCCCTCAACTTCAGGTGCCACTGGTCCCTGCTCTTCTTCTTCCCTACCCTCCAGTTCTTCTTCCTTGCTGCCTTTGCCCCTGCCAGAGCCTGTCTCACTGCTGGAAGCAGGATTCGCATCAGACTCCTGGACTTGTGAGTTCTTGGTTTCCTCTGCTGTATGTCCCTCCTGAACGGGCTGTCCAAAGTCAGGCTTGTTGTTTCTGCCACCTGCTTTGGTTTCAGTTTCCTGGCTTCCTGCCTCAGCTGTTGGCTGTGATTCCTTGCCGTCAGCAGCATTCATGCTGGAAGGTGGCTGCTCAGATGCAGCTTCTGAGCTGGAGCTTGCGGCTGCTTCTGTGTTGGTGTGCTGTGTCCCGGACGCAGAGTCTTTGCGTCCTTGCACTGGCTTTGACACATCAGATGCAGCCACTTCTTTGCTTGCTGCCGCTGCTTTTGGCGCCTCTGAGTCTGATGCATGTGAGCTGAGTGCCCTGTCCTTGCGTGCCGGCAAGCTGGGGAGGCGATTCAGCTGGGGGGTATCCCTGGGGGTGGCCCCAGTTTTGGAGTCTGAAGTCTCCTGAGGTGCTGAAGAGGAAGAAGTAGGGGCAGGGCCAGCATCACCATTACTGTCCTGCTTGCAAGCAGAGAAGCAGGTCAGCGATGCAGAAACTGTGCTCTATGGTCCTGTTTGTTGTTTGTTCAATGGGCAAATCGACACTTCAAAGAAAAAGCTGACCACCTAATGTTGAATGCGCAAAAGGCTTGCATGACTGCAATCCTTTGAAGGCCAACATCTCAAGACAACAATGCATAACTGCAAAAGCAGGTTTGGAGCCAATGCATGACTGCACCAAGTTTCAAAGTGTGCTGTTGTACAAATCAACTTGCAGAGGCACAACATCTGCTTTGACACCAGACCCGGGGTTTCCAGCTCAAATAGAAGTCTTCAAAGGCCCAAACAGCCTCCAGCCAAGCAGTGACAGATGACAGATCACGTGTACCTGGTCTGGGGCTTGTCCAGAGCCCTGCTGATCAGATGATGACCAGGATGCAGCAGTGTCCCTGCTAGGCAGGGCAGGGCGTTTGGAGGGCCCCCTGGTGATGGTCTTAGACCTCGCAGACTTGGCAGGCTGTGCAGATGCCTTTCCAGCGGCTGGAGGAGCGTTGCTGTTGGATGGCTCCTCCACATTGTCATGGCCAGCATGCTTGTGCCTTGGAGAGGATGGTGCAGAGGACGATGCTGTATTTGCCTCAGGCAGTTGTCTGCAACAGCAGCACCGCCATTGAGGAGCACAGACTAGAATCTACACCATGCCATTTCTGATTGTATTGAGTGGGTGAGTTGTGCAGCAACCTGGTTGACACAGTCAGCAGCAGCTTGGAAACAAGCCATTTCGGCACATACCCGCTACGTTTTCGCCTTGTAGAAAGCTTCTTTGGCTGAGTAGCAGCAGTCAGCTGAGCTTCTGACACTGACGGTGGGACAGCTTTCCTGTCGCTGCCCGCCGTCCTGTCCTTAGAGCCTCGGACCTTGCTCACAACCAAACCTGCTATTGCTAGACCAGCAGCAATAGCGGCTGCAATGGCAATTTGTGGTTTGCGTGAGTCCACGAAGGTTTCTGTGTCGTTTGCTGCTGCTTTGACCTGGTTTTTGGCTCTGTGCGAAGCCTTTCGCAAGCCTTTCTTGGCTGAGTCGCTGGAGTCGCTCTCGTCGTGCCGACGCCAAGACGCGCGGCGATCGAAAGCGTCATCATCGCTGCTGTATTCAACCCAAGACATCGCGTCTCTGTAGTGCGCTGCTGCAATATGCTGTCGCCGTGGTTAAGCTCACATAGCGTATGACCTATCTTCCATATCTACACAGCCTCTGGAAGGTGAAACGGCGAGGATGCATGTGTCAACTTTGAGGTCTCGGAACTCGGGCGACTTTTTAGTCGTTTCCCAGACAAATCATGTGGAAAGAAAACTTAACGCAACGCTTCTGTTTGTGCTCACAAGCCCGATTGCTGCATCGAAACTTTGTGAACGCAATCGTCACACCGTTCAGGACACGACCCTTGAATGTCATGCACTGCATATTTATTTGAAGACACGGCTAGCATCGGCGGTCGTCAGACACCTCAATACTTTGACAAATCTGCGCTTGGTTTGGACAATGCTGTAGGCCTTTGCATTGATCAGACATGACCCACTGGTCCTCTGATGTGATCTCTGCCAAGTAGTCGGAACAGCCATGTACGTGAATAAATGGGCCGGCTTCTCAGTATCAGTCGTTTGTACATGTTCGGCGGGACTCGCGTATTGCTTCAGCCTTTACAGCAACCAACTCAAAGAGGCATTTGGTTATGACCAGAGGCAGGTTCAAGCCATAGGCTCTGCAACAAACCTGGGTGGCTATGCTTCGATCATATCTGGCCTAGTGTACGATTCCATGCTTGGCTGGGATGGTCGAGGGCCCAGGCAAGACCTGTTCCGCCAACAAAACGCAGACACCCTTCCGTATGCATGCTTGGATGGCGCCTCAGTGCGGCTCGCCTGATCATTGATTGCAGGATAACACTTCTAATTGGTGTGATAGTCAACGTTTTTGGATGGATGTCTCTGTGGGCAGCTGCTAAAGGGTGAGCACCACCGACCTCATACTGTTTGACGCTGCACTAATCCTACTGTGCAGGCTGTCACCAACGCTTTGCTTTTCATTACTTTTGCCATGTTTGCTGCATGCATCGTGAAGCACAGAAATGCCAGACTCTGCAGCATGTCTCTGTCCCACAGGCTTCACAGCAGTACCTTCATGACATGCAAGTTTGTAGCTCTGACCGCGGACAGCTTTGGGTTGAGCCATGCAACTTGTGCATGCTAGGTTGATACCAGCGCCCTTTTGGCTAGTGCTCATCATCGCTGGGCTGACATGCAACGGTGGCACTTGGTTCGACACAGCCTGCTTAGTCACCAGCGTACGCAATTTTCCAAACGAAAGGGGCACTGTCGTGGGGCTACTGAAGGCCTGTGTTGGTGAGATTCCCCCCACCTGTCTCTGGCAACTTGCGCTAGTATCTGGACAAAGCAGCGCCGACAAGCTTACTGTTAGTGCCTTGTCACTTCAAGTGTTGCTGATAGCTCATGGTCAGGGGATGAAGTCCAATGCCATCTGCTCCATCAAAACTCAGGCACACTGCATTCATACACAAGCAAGTTGCTTCTGTGAATATCTGCATGTATGCAGCATCTGTACATACCTTGTTGCACAAGCTTGCTGCATGATTGCATCTGTTGTGTCTGGGGTTCATGCAGCCAGCTGACACTCCTATGCTGAGGCCAGTATGTTCACACACGTGTCCCCAATGTACAATGGCACAGCACAAGTGGCATAAAATTGTCCTTTCCTTTCCTTTTGTTTGGGGGTAAAGACAGGCAGCTGGCTCCTTTCTGCTGCTGTTGTTTCACAGAATGAGGGGACAGCGAGTGTCTGTTTCCTGCCTCCAGGTTTGTCAGCAAGTGTTTACACATCGATTTACGTCGGCTTCGAGGAACCAGATGCAATCATGTATGTTTCTGAACCAACACAGCTGCATTCGCTGTCAGCAATGTTTGCGTGAAGTTGCTCCCGCTGGCTGCATGACATCATGGTAATTTCACATGACAGAACTAACAGAAAAGTCATGACTGTATCAGTTATAGTTCATTTGATGGTACCTGACTGCTCGGTATCCCATCGAAACAATGCGAAGCTGATGCAATAGGCTGCCAATCATAATGCATCTGCTCGTTGCACTGAGTGTTTTCAAGCAGAGCCGTAGGAAAGCGTCCCTGTGTCGAGGCTACTGCTCAACTTGCAGGTATCTGTTGTACCTGGCTTTCATCCCAGCCATAGTTGTCATGTGCAGCATACCCTTTGTCAACTTTGTTCCGCATACCCAGAAGTCAGAGCTGTCCACACAACCCCAATTTTGCACTACAGGTAGGCTCCCTAAGGTTGTCTTATACCTGGAAGCAAGTGATTCTGGAGCACTACAGCTTCTTGCAAGGCCCAGCTTCTTCAGTTGTCTTGTGATCCCGACCACGTTTGCTGTTCAACTGGGCATGCACAGCATACCAGTGGCCAAAAACAAAAAGCAACCTCATCAGCTTGTTTCCAGTTGAGAGTCATCTTGATACAGCTGCAGAGGAATTGAGCAGAGTTTGTAAAGCCAAGCTGTTCTGCTTGCTTTTCTCAAAACAAGCCCTGCCATCAACTGTCACATACTCACAGACTGATTGATGATTGGTTGATGACAAGGTTGAGCCAGTCTGAAGAATCCTCATGTCATAGGCCAATGTTGGTCTGTGCGTACATCCTGAAACTCATGTTCTGTGGTTCTGCATAGGGGGCCGCTTCTTGTTCGCTTACCAGATCATAACTGCTTTGGCGGTGTACTTGATGACAACTGCGGTGATGGATCAGTCCCCATCCTTCATGCTGAACCATCAGACTCGCATGCTTCTCAGCATAGGTGTGCACACTTCTCATGCAATGTTTACTGAAGTTATAGCTTTCCCCCGTCTGGAAATGCTTTTGCTTGACTCCTGTCATACCATGTATTTGCTGTTGTCCAATTGTTGATAAGTTGTCCTATCCATGTTGACTGGCATGCACTACAGCCTTGACCCTTGCATACTTGTGGATCCTGACTGTCAGCTGACCATAGCATGAGAAGTGACGTTTGTAGGGGACTCTGTCCAAGCTCTGCAGCAGTACTGACATCTCAATGACGCATCTGTATAGCACGCACTTTGCTGCTGCACTTCTGTCACTCAGTGCAGACGTCATCAGAGGCTTGTGCACTCAGTGCCACCCTGTGCAGTAACATATGGTACAGTGTATTGTGCACCATTGGCTGTAATTGCTGGGGGCCAGAATTGCAAATGAAGCATTTCTCACAGGCACCATCATTCTGACCTTGAGCATATTTCTGGTCCCCATCGGTAGCGGAGGGCTTGCCAGCCAGCGTGCACAGCCCCAGGGTGACGATGAAGACGGAATAGAAGCAGCCAGGTATGCCTAATCACTTTGTTTTTCAGTTCAGTCTGTTGGTCCAGTGGTCATAGCTGGCCCCAACGGTCTTTGAAAATCTAATGAACCAATGAAATAGCAAACGCACAAATGACCGTGTGAATGTCAAACAAATGGATGAATGTGTGAAAGTATGAATGAATGGATGAATGGATGAATGTCTAGAGTGAGACAGGTTCTGAACTCATGCTGCGAAAGTGGCTTCACAAACCATTGCTGATTTTTGGGTTTTGTTTTGACCAATGAAGGGTCAAATACAGCTTTAGATGTGCAGCCTTGTCAAGTGGAAGAAATGCACAATCAACTTTTGCATCCTCAGTTGTCGGTAGGCTAACTGCCACAACAGAACCTCACAGAGGGAGCTACTCCAGCCTGATTCCAGGGGAAGACATGTGTGAATTGAATGAAAGAATGATGTCTTGATTCCCAACAGATGCTCAGGCTTGTTTTCCTTCTGGGCAGGGCCCTAGCTGCCTATCCCAGCTGTGCCTCCCCTTGTGTTGACTGCTAAATCCTTACCAGTCAAGGAGACAAGTTGCTGTTTGGCTGTGCAGGGCAAGGGTGGGTCCCCTGGTGGCGGACCCCGACATCTGCCACCCTGGCCAGCATGCAGTCCCTGATGAGCATGCACCCTTGATGTCCATCATGATGTCTGATGCTGTTCAGGATGATGCTACTGAGGTAGGCGTGCACCTGGCAGTATGCATCGCTGCAACAAGCATACAGAGCTTGATGTGTTGGCCTTCTTGCACTTTGTACTTGCGCTCAGCACATGGACAGGCGGCAAGCATAGACTTTTGTAGATGTCAAGATCTGCAGCCAGAACCAGAGCATATGAGATTGTTGGCATGTATTGGAATCTGCATCAGAAATCTTTCCGCTTGGGACAGGACAGAGATGGAGTTGGTGCTTGCAGGCATCCCCGACTCCAACCCAAAATGGCACCAGCAAGAAGCCAGACCCAGACAGCAAATCAGCAAAAGTCCCCCACCAGAAGCGTCCATGGCAAGATGATGTTCAGAATGAGGGCGGGCCTGAGCCCGCACCTTCTGGCAGAGCCCCATCTGCCGGATTTGTGGAGCAGATGCCTGATATGACCCTGCTGCAGTGCTGCACATCGCTCACTTTCTGGCTGCTTTTCCTGACGTGCAGCATAGGTGATGCCCTCCCTCTGCAAGCCCAAGCTAAGACATGCTGCAGCATGGGCTGTGACCATCAGCTTTGATGATGTGCTTTGCATGTACAGAAGCCTGCAAAATGTAACCCGGCAAGCTGCATCGCATGTGGCAGAAGTGTACAACTACGGGCTTTGTCTCAAGCGCGCATGCTGCTGATGAGACGTCTAAATCTTGAAGGGGCAAGAGACATAAAGCCTCAACATGCTGGTGCATGCAGGTATGGGCAGTGGGCTGTCGTTCCTGAATAACCTAGGGCAGCTGGTGATAGCCCTAGGCGGCGAGAGCGACAGCCAAGCTGTCTTTGTGTCTCTTTTTAGCGTTTCTAACTGCGCAGGGCGGCTCTTGTTAGGGTGAGCCCTCTGTAAACGCAACCTCTCATCGTTTTTTAGTGTATCATTGATGTTTACTGTAGATATATTATTTTATATGCTTTTTATATTTGTTAGTATTTGTCTATTGCACTGCAGATATTTGCAAATCGAGGTATTGATGAGTAACAGACTATCATTCATGCTGAACAGCAGTTGAGGGTGCGCCTCATCTCAGATGCAAGTGTGACCAATGCTTGATGTACCTACTGCCCCAGCATGTGTTTCAAACTAAGCTGCATTGCTCTTTGTCATGGCTCACATAGAGGGTTGACGCATGTACACACTTTCCTGTTTACGATATCATCAGCAACCCATGTTGAAACAGCACTAGCAAGCTCAATTGAACAGCAATCAAGAACAGTGACAAAAACAACCATGCACAACTTTTGATCTAGCGTCGGGTAGCGCAAAGTTGGCTGCGGGATGCTGCCAAACCTCAAATTTGCATGCGTGTCTTTGCTCATGTTAATCCACGATGCATCCACTGACGGCGTATTGCTCTGTAAAGTTGTCTGTACTGCAGGCCCTGTTTGTCCTCATGATGCAAGAAATGTTCCATGCAAGGAATGTTCCATGCAAGAAATGTTCCATGCAGGTACATCCCTGAGAGGTTGTTGCATGCTCGTGGCACGCCACGCTGCATCTTTCTGATTCTGATCAGCACACTGTCAGCTCTTGCAGTCTGCTTCAATGCCTTTGCCTCCCTTCCATTGCTGTTTCCCGCCTCAATCATGGCGGGACTGGCATTTGGCGCCACCTGGAGCCTCATGGCCACTCTCACCTCAGAGTTCTTTGGCCTTCACCACTTTGCTTCCAACTACACGTTCATTCAGGTTTGCTCACACAAGTGCAAGCATGTGACACCAGCTGCTTTGCGTCGCGTGTGTAGCTGCTGTCTAAGACCAGCTTTCAGGTGGTTCAACAGCACATCCCTTTTCAGAGCCTCTACATATGCTGATTGCGCAAACAGCATGTGCATGTCATCACAAATGATTGCGCACTCTCATCATTAGCCTGCCTTCTGTGTTTGATGCATGACATGACAGTCTGCTTGTCACCTACAAATGTCACTCTCATGCCGGCATGGTATCACAGCATAGCGCATTACGCATCATGGCGGCAGCTTGATCTCAATGCAAGCTTGACATGGAAGTGCTTGTGGATTAATGCTTGCCATAAAAGCTGAGCAGCAGTGCACAATGCTGTACACAAGCATGTGCTCAGCTGCGGCTATATGCATTTGCTGACTAATTGTCTTTGTGTGAACGATTAGTCATGATGCTGCCCCGCATGCAGTTAGCACCAGCAGCAGGAGGGTTTGGTCTTGGTCAGTTGGTGGGAAGCCTGTATGAAAAGGAAGCCCAAAAGGAGGGCCCCAACCCCAGTTGTTACGGGCCCCATTGCTTCAGGTATAAGATCTCCCCAACTACTTTCTGTTTTCTGCTTGCATTGCTTCGATAGTGGTTGCTCCCATTTCTGGCTGTGTTTCTTGTACACCTAGCCACAGCTTTTTCTGACATGTGGCTGAATGGAAGTATGTGTCAGGCATGCATCTTTGCCTGCTGAGCATTATACACAGAACTAAGCAGACAAATCAGCACACAAAGGAGTAAGCAACATGCTTTGGCCTCCTGCTTCTTCACACAGGATGTCCTCACCTTGCACAGCAGTGCAGTTGTCAATTGCTGTAATGCTAGCGTGTGTTGCAGGCTGTCATTCCTGCTGATAGCCATGCTGGATGTGATAGCCCTGATTTCCTCCACAATCTTGTACTACAGAACTCGGCATATCTACAAAATTGAGCACCAGGAGCTGCATCAGCATGACGAGGACATGCAGCACCCCCACTCCATCCCCAACTTTCCAACAGGGGGAGCAAACATGGGTCATGTTTCGTCTGTATCAGACTTGGAAACAATGTCATGATGATCGTCAGCTCCAGCCCCACAGCAGCAGCAGCAGCAGCAGCAGCATCGCTTATAGGACTATATAGTCATTGGTAGTAACCTTCCTTGGCATGTCATATGCACAAAGAGGGACGACAGCTTGTGTGTACTGATCCTGCATCCTTGTATACTGACGAGCTGCAAGATGGTATTGACTGATATACAGCTTGAGTCCCACATGCAGGTCAACACGTATGCACAGCTGGACATTGATGTGTACCTGAGCATCCAAACCTTGAACACCTGACTGACTCAGCATGGCCTTGCATGTTACGTGACAAAGTTTGAAAGCCACAGCTTTAGACTTCGTTCAAAATGGGGTAGCCTTTGCCAGCGCAAAAGCTGCTGGCGCAGTCTGCGTTGAAGTCAAGAGGCAAGGGGTGGGCTAAACTTTGGCCATGTTCTTTTGATCTGGTAAGTAGACTGCACTGCTGTGCCAATACAAGTTATAAAACAGCAATCAAAGCTTTGCTGACTGCACAGGCCTGACTTCCTTCAGAGGCAACTGTGTACCATAGCAGCAGCAGCACTTATTACAGGTTGATTATTGTGCATTCTTTCATGTCATTTCAATTAAGGTTGCCCATCTTGACGGGGATGGATTCATTCATTCGTTTATAAGATTTAAAGGTCGGTGGGGTTATCCACGACCATTTGACCAATAGACTGAAAAGCCAAACAAAGTCACCTAAAGGTTCTAAAGCACTCAATGCAACCAACGGTTGCCGTGCTGATTTGTATGAAGAAGAGCGAAGCCCTCCCACTTTGAACTCAAAGCGACAGCAGTTGCATGAAATACTAGCTGTCACAAATGAGCCATACTATGTTATGATATATGCCAGTGGGCTGCAGACCTCCTGCAGAGTTTCACTTGTCTGTGTATAAATCTGTGTATTACGACTTCCATGTCGACATATTGATCGTAACAGTGGTATCTGATACCTAGTTTCATGCTGAGAGACTCTTATTTGTTGCTTACTCATGTACTTCCCAAGCATGGTGACAATTTCACAACATTTTCCTGATGATGATTTTGTCTGTCTATGTTACTTTTTTTCTGTTTCGTTTTCTGATGAGAAAGACTGCAATTGTTAGTCAGAGGGCTAGCTGTAAAATCCTGACTGACTGACTGACAGTCAACGATGCCAGATTTCCTAACTGCTATGTTGGGCTGGCACACCTTTCTCTCTCACTCTGCCGACGTTTGTCATCAGCAAGTGCATCAAGGACCCCTCGGCGAACTTGCAAGCACTAGCACACACATTGGGCTCTTTCAAGACAGGGTTGACGAGTGATGGCCTGGCCACCTAAGGACGTCCTGGACGAGATGGACGGACCTTTAAAGGCTCTATGTGAGCAGTCTTCTACCCTCCTCTTTTGCCGTTTGGTTGTTTTGCGACGTTCTGGTCAAGTTGCAAGATATACTAGCCGTCAAATGCCCAGTATGCAGTCCAAATCCGTGCAGGTGTTTCTCTCGCCAGACAACAAAGCGAAACCCAAGCAGCGCTGCAAAGCTTTGCTGCGACGCGCCAAGCTGAACGCAGCAGGCATGCTGAGGAGCAGCATGCAGCTATGGCAAGTGCAATTCAACCTTTGCACGCCAGGCTGGCAGAGCTGGCACAAGAGCTTGAGGATGCCCACAAGAAGACTGAAGCAACAGGTATGAGAGGCATATTCTCAGAAACTTCACGCCATCATATCATACTTTATTCAACTTCCACAAAGAAAACGTTACACCTTGTCAGCTACAACACAGCAGCTTTATGCTTGAATGTCGGTGCTGCAGTGACAGCCACTGAGGCAAAGCTTGCAAAAGAAAGGCAGGCAAATCAGACCTTCAGACAAGTCCTCCTAGAGCACAAAACTTCCAGATGTCGGAACTCTGCCACCAGCACGAATGATCTTCTTGCTGCAGTCCTAGCTCACAGTGTAATGCAGACTGAGCAGCATCAGCAGTATATTACTCGTGTTACAGATCTCCGGCACAAGGTTCAGCACTTATCCAGCGAGCTGCAGAAGTCACAGGTTCAGGCTAGCAGCGCAGGGACAATGATACAAGACCTGCAGTTTCAGCTGCAGGCAGCACAGCAAGCAGCTGCAGCAGCAGCGCTGCAAGACCTGTCACACACCAACAGTGTGCAAGGTCTGAAACGCCAGCTGCGCCAAGCTCAGCGCGCTGCAAGAGCTTCCCAAGCAGAGTTTGAAGCAGCAGAAGATGACCTGCAGGATGTTTATGCCAGCCTGGCAGACATGACCAAACAGCGTGACCGGGCCATGAAGGACGTGCAGCGTCAGTGGGACCAATTGCAGTGCTCCCATTCCAGCAGATCCAATACGCAGCAACAGCTCACAGATGCTGAGCAGCAGCAACTATCAGAGCTGGCTCAGAAGCTGAGTGATGCTGAGCAGCAGCTGACCAACTCAGAGCACCGCAGGGCCGAGCTGGACCAGATGCTGCGAGATGAGAACGAGAGCGACTCGTGCTTGCAGCAGCATGTGGCAGGGCTGACAGCTGAGCTTCAGTGCACAAAACAAGCCCTTCGGGCCTCTCATTGCCAAGCAGCCGATCTGCAGAGGCAGGTCAACTCCCAGCACAGCACTCACACACAGCAGCTGAAGATTCTGCAGCAGCAGCTGGATGAGCGCACAGCAGAGCTGCACCAGTCAGCACAGACTGCTGCTGAAAACAAGACTATCCAGACCCAGGTCAGCCAGCGTGAGTGCAAAGCGAGTCTGACAGATGACATGGCCAAGACAGGGGAGACCAAGCCTTCTCTGCAGACTGCCTCATTGCAGCAGCCAGCTTCTCAGCTTCATGCTCACCTTGCTGCAGCTCAGGAAGCTTTGGCAGTGCAAGCTGATGCTGCAGCTCCTACTGGGCAGAATGATGCCTTGCAGCCAAAGCTTGCAGCAGCAAAGCAACTCACTGACGATTCCACCAGTGGCAGTCCTCAGGTGTCCACCATATTGAGCACAGCTCACAAAGACTCTGCAGCAGCTGCATTCCCAATGGCTGATGAACCAAGCAGGGCATTTCAGCAGCAGATAGGCGACATGCGAACCGCCTTGAACAAAGCTGGAGAGGCCTCAGAGCCCGTGATTGCGCCAATCAAGGATGTACAACCTGAGCAGCCTCAGCAGTCAGCCCTGGCCACAGGATCAGTCTCGCCTAGATCTCAGCTTACGGGATCATCCAAGGATGACCTGGGATTATTAAGGCATGAGCCAAGCAGCTATGTTGCAATGACAAATCAAGCTGGCAGCAGTGTGCCTGTTGAGGATCAGTCAGTAATCCCTGGATCATCTGAGGAGCACAAGGAGACCAATGACCCAGCAAGCAAGCAGGAGGGCTGTCAGAAGGAAGGGCACTTGCCTAGCCACAGCATGGCAGGAGTGCCCCAGGGACAAGCTCAAACCCGCCAGGGTCAGGTGTGATCCTCGCTTGTATGCGTGTATCTTGCAGAGTCTATTTCACAGCATATATCCATACATCGTCAGCCGTCACACGCACATGCTTTAGCTGCACCAATTACAAAGAAACCACTTGTGAGGTCTGAGACACCATGTCAATGCCATGGGGTACTGTTTAGGGCAGCCAGGCATGTTGTCACGCTCTGATCAGAAGCAAGGCATGGCCCATTCATGACAAGTGTAGCTTTGGGCCACGTGACAACTTTTTCATTCATGTTTTGTTGCTGCTGATGCTCAGGCCAACAAAGTGGACCATTCCAAAGCCGGCAAGAGGAAGGCTGGTGATGGTTATGCATCTGCCAGTCCTGGCACAGAGGTGTTGAAGAAACCACGGCATAAGTAGTTGTGATCAAGCTGAAGATTTGGCAAGTTGTTTTTGAAGATCGAGTGTTGACTTGACTCACTTGAAAATGCATCAGAAGGTGCAAGCAGGAAGCGCACGCTGTATGAACCATACATACTACTGAAAACATGATGAGCCACGCAGTCACCCCTGCAAGTGTTAGACAGTGACACCATTGGTCAGGGCTCCAAGTTGATAGCTTATACTGCTATAAGCTGTATATGTGTCTTGGTACTCTCACCAGTCAAAACAAAGCAGTGAACTGGGCTGACAGCCAAGTTCACAATGCGTTCAGTGATCACAATCTTTAGTTTGTCAAGTGCGCTGTTGTGTGCGACAAACTGGCTTTCCGACTCAAAAACAAGGGTCCCGGTAACACAAGTACGCTGGTTGCCATGAATAGCTGACACTTGTGCGTTTAGCGAAGCTTCTGCACAGGCTTCTGCATGAGAAGGCGGAAGCTATGGCGGAAGTCGGCGATATTCCAGTCATTGCACAGAAATTCATGTCTGTTACAGAATACACGGGGGGAAATCCAACACTCGACACCTCTTCCTCCCGATCACAAAGTGCAGTAGCTTTACTTATCGACGAGACTCCGCAGGGCATATACAAGCTGGCCCCGTCTGTTTGATCGCAAGTTGATTAGCCAATAGAGCTTGCGAGCAGCCCAGACTCGCCAGGTGAGTCCTTGGCTTCCTGGTGAACCAGATTCGATTTGAAGCCCGCCGTTCAAGTCTGCTGGCAAGCCGTGATCTCCATTGACCAGTCTGCTGCACCTCCTCCCACGTTTGTGCTGTAGCGTCACCAACCTTCTGAGGGCAACCCCAAACCTGTCAAAACAACATAGTCAGCCCAGGAAGTTGCGCTGCCTAATAGCCTGCCTGATAGCCCGCCTGATAGCCTGCCGAACCTGCTCATTCTCAAGGAATGGCCAGCTCTACTTCTTCAACGCCTGCCAATGCAGGTTCTTGGCAGATGCGCACTTGAGGTAGCCTCAGTATAGTTCTGCATGGACAGTAGCATATCTGACTGAGCCTGATCAAGAACGCCCACTAGATGGGTGCATGCATAAGTAGACCACAATGAGTGGCTGCTTGGGCAAAGCATCTGTTGTCTCTGAATGTGATCTGTGCGCCACTGTTCATGGCCATGGCCTGCCTGGTTGAGAACGGGTTGACTGTGGCTTCTGGGATGTGGAGCGCTGCCTTAAGGGTGACATCTGTGCAGCCGCTGGCTGTCTGGACACGCAATATCACCTCTCCTTGGCCAACAGCTGCTGCTTGGTGCCCATTGACAAAGGTGACAGCTGAGTTTGGTGCCATGCTTCTGTAGTTGCGCAAGTGCTGCCTGTGAGGTGTCAGATGCTTGGATGCACCTGAGTCAATAACCCAGTCATCGTTGGATGCCCCTACTGCTGAGGCGCCATATGCTACTGTGCGGATGCCTTGCTGATCCTGTTTGCGAGTACGGCACTCTCACTCCATGTGGCCCTTCTTGCCGCAATAGTGGCAGCTGCCTTGGAATCTAGATCTGTCTGACCTGTTGTTGCGCTGCTGGTTTTGCCTTGGCTGCTTTCTGCGCATGCCATCCTTTGCTCCATAGATAGGAACTGTCTCTCCTTCATCTGCTCTAATTTGCTACTCCATTTGCAGCATGGATGGCAGAAGCTCATCCAGGGTCTGCGTCTGCTTGAGTGTTCCCAGGATGGTGACCAGCACGCTGTACTCCTTTGGAAGGCCTGCTAGTAGTCACCTTGAGACCTCTGAGTCTTCTGGCTTGTGCCCTACTGCTTCCAGGTTGGTAGCAAGCTCCTTGGCTCGCGCGACAAATTCTGCAATCGACTCTGTTGGTGCCTTCTTGAGGCTGTTCAGCTCGTGTCTGAGCAGAAGGCGTCTGGCGTTGTTCTGTGCAGTGAAGGTTGCCTCAAGTTTGTCCCACAGGGCTTTGGCTGTGGCAACGTCGTCTGCCATAGAATGGTAGGCATCGCTAAGGTGGAGCTGGATGAGTCCTAAGACTTGGCTAGAGTTGTCTTTGTCCTCGTCTGTGCCATCGATGACGCCACCCAGTCGCTTGCTGAGAAGCAGTGCCTTGAACTTCCTTCTTCAGATACCCCAGTTTTGGTTGTCGAGCTTGTCGATCTGAATGCGGCTCTCAGTCGCCATCTGTCTGCGTTTTGCTGCGCCTGCTTCTTGCAGTTAGCACCTTGAGACACGATGTGTACGACGCTCTG
>JAABUP010001310.1_pt1 | contig 52146 bp, 84 predicted proteins | sample 5559201 | NCBI WGS metagenome assembly JAABUP01 (sample SAMN10711887, study PRJNA513373) | rock metagenome | isolation source: Antarctica rocks | place: Antarctica | reverse complement strand
TGGCTTGCTGCACATGGGCCTCAGTCACATCCACCTGCAGCTGCATCCTGGCCAGGGACTCGCTGATGCGCACAATGGCTTCCAGCTGGCGCACTGTGATGGGCACAGCTGGCATCTCACCCTCACCCCCTGCTGCCCTCTGCCTCACCTGCATGCCGCCACAGCAAGCTTGAGCCACCTGGGCCTAGTCAGCATCAACTTTGTTTCACACCATCCTTCTCGGTAGCTCTGCTCCCTTCAAACACTGTGAGCATAGCGTCGGCCATGCATTGCAAAGCCTGACAACCGATAATTGCACCCCCCAAACATCTGACACCTATTTTTCAGGCATTTTTGCACAGCTCTGAAAACACTTCATCGCTGGCAAGGTTTTTGCAGATGCATCAGCCTGTCAGCTGTCATTGGCCTGCTGAGATAAAGCGCGGTTGTATGGTGCTTGTAGATTTGAGGTGCTAGAAGCATGGGTCTGTTGAGTCACAGTATCAATGCTTGCATATCACAGCTCAGGGCTGAGCAGATGCTTGCTCAGGTCTAATGGGCTCTCAGGATGAGCTGCAAACATTCCACCAGCCTATACAAAGCTCTCAGCTGAATGACTGACTCATGTGCTGTGAGAATGGGAAACCCGTCCCTGGACCATGTGTCAGAGGCTGTGAACAAGCTGTTGGAGTCGCTTTACCTCTTCTCTGATTTCAACATAGTCAGTGGCCAAGTTGGCTGCTGCCCTCTGGGTGAGACGAGGGGAACATTTCACGCGGCAATACTCCAGGTATCGCTTCAGGAACTCCTCTTCCTACATGGCCAGACCTGACATGATCTTGCGCTCAATTGATTTGACCCTCATGCAGTTTGCTCTTCTCACTTTGGACACTTCATTTGATACTCATCAGCTGCACCATGTCAAGAACCCTGGCCTGATCAGGCAGATGCTGACTGTCTATTGCTCACCGTTGCTGTTGTTGTATTTGGAGTGCTCAGGATATCTAGCCAGTGCAATGCTTTATGCAAACAACGCAAGCTGCAGCGCAGGAAGCAGTGCAGCTGTGTGCCTTGTACCTCCCCCACAGCCAAACGCTTGCGTAAACGGTCACAGTACATTTGGAAGTCAATGCAACAGCAACTGGCTGACTGCGCCTGCCCAGATACCTTCTTTTCTTCTTCATCAACTTCCAATGCAGCACCAGCATTCTTGTGCACATTGAGCACATGTCGTGCGATCTGCTTGTCGCGGTCCATAGAGCGTTCATCCTTCACTATAAAGATCAGGTCAAAACGGGACAGGATGGTGGTTTGCAGGTCAATATTCTCCTGTGCCGTCTTCATATCATCATACCTGCACAGCTGACGCTTGTGAAGTCAGCAAACAGGAATGTGTGCTTCTGGTCCTGGGCAGCCCGGTGTAGCACTTGGCATCTCATTCAACTGACGCCAAAAGGTGTAGTCTTTTCTGTTGTGTTTGTTGTCTGTGCTTCTGATGTGTCTCAGCATTGCAGCACCACAGCTTTAGCCTTTCAGGTGCGTACGCAAGTGGTGGCCTGTCGGGGTCGTAATCTCACACAGAGCTTACGGTGGAAGCTTTGCATCATCCCAGTTGAGCTACAAAGAACATGACACTGGGAGGATGTGCATGCACACTGTGTGGGCAGGGTGGCTACTGACCTGCCAGAAGGAGGGTTGGCCGCAGCCAGTACTGAGGTGCGTGACTTGAGCATGGTGGTGATGCCGGCTTTGGCAATGGAAATGGTCTGCTGCTCCATAGCCTGCAGATAATATCCAAGTTTGGTCACACATTCAGATGAGCAAATAGATGGCTGAGGTCTGGTGCATGTGCAACTTGTTTCATGGCAGTGTCTGCTTGCATGCAACTCTGGGGCGCTAGGCCTGTCTCACAAGGAGGCAAGGGTACTGTAGACAACAATGTTTGAAAACACCCGCCACAAAATTTCCAGCATTTCATCACAGGTTGATGGAGACAGCAGCTCAAGGAGTGGCAGAGGGCATTGAGACAAGTTGAGAAAGCCATGTTGACCCCAAGAATGTTAAAAAATGGTAGAAAAATGCAGTCATACACAGGCAATACAGGTGGGGAGTCTTTCCTACTGACCTCATGAATGGCAACTCGATCCTCAGGCCGCATCTTGTCAAACTCATCAATGCAGACAACTCCATTGTCGGCCAACACCATGGCCCCTCCCTGCATGCATACATACAGCTTTCCTCAGCCTGGGATTTAGCTTGCATGACTCATCCTTGCCCTTGCACCCTTACTAGGCAAGAAGCTGCATTTTGCTGGCAATGTTATTCACCCAGACGCTCACGGCAACATCGTGCCTTATGCTGGGCAGAGGACAAGAAGACCATCATAAATCCAACAAAGAGTCCTGGAAGTCCTGGAAGCATGTCAGGATTATCTTCCTCGTCATCGCTTGCATCTGCACAGGCTACAATGATAGGAGCTCCAGCCATCAACAAACTTGTGCACCACAGTTGCAGTGCAAGATCTGTTCAAGTCAACTGCATGATGCATGAGGACTATGCAAGCAGGGCTGTACCTCAAGGAAGAACTCCCCATTGTTGTCCTTCACCACAGTGGCTGTGAGACCTGCTGCACTGGAGCCTTTGCCCGAGGTGTACACCGAGATGGGCGCCTGCACATGGCCCAGGCTGTTGGCAACAATATGATCGTGGCAGCATAATAGTCTGTGACAACAGCATGCCATCCTGCTGATACCAGACTTATATCTTTAGGCAAGTTCAAGCCGCATGCGTGCATGCACACGGACTCAACTGCTTACGGGAGTGCCAGATAACTACGTGTAATGTCTTGCTCAAACAATGATTTCCAGCTCCAAGTTTTACTCACAGTCTTGGCAGCAAACTTCAGGAACTGTGATTTGGCGGTGGAGGGGTCTCCCATGAGCAGCACATTGATGTCTCCACGCCTGGCTGTGCCGTCTGGCATCCTCTGCATGAAGAATGCAAACATGTCTATTGCCATCTGTATCGCCCATAACAAGCGTTGCAATGTACAGCCATGAGCTGTTACAGACAAGGCAGGAGACTACGCATGTTTGTGAGCAGTGGTGAGTGATGCAGGCTTGCACAGTATGCATGCACGCAACTCAAAACGCAATCTAGTTTGCATGAAGGATGGTGACATTGTGATTTTACAGCATTAATATGCAAAGTTCAATTGCTGTCAAGCATGCAGCTCATACGTCACAGAGTGGGGTTAGCACAGCAGCGCTTGCAGATAACACATTTTGCACATATGTGCGGGGCCACAGGAGTGACAGATACCTTACGAGCGCCGCCAAAAAGCAGACAGGCCACAGCTTTCTTGATGTCAGCATGGCCAAAGATGTTGGGAGCAACCTTTGCAAAGATGCGCTCATGCAAATTTGGTTGCGCAGCGTACGCCTTGAACTCAGCCTCCTCCTCCATCCTACACGCAGAACCCTACACATAAGATGCAGAAGTTGGCTGCTTGCAAACTGTCAGCAAGCCAGGGTGCATGCAGCTAGCCACATGCAGGTTGATTGTGGCTGACCTTAAGCCAGCATTGTACATGCAGCAGTCTATGCAGTTGACCAGCATTTGAAGGCAGAGACAGCCGCAGACCTGCCAAGTTTGGGCGGGCTTGACTTTGTTGACAACGCATCGACAGCAACATGGCAGGACTCACGTGAAAGTTGGCGAATTGTGAGCGTCGCCCTCAATGTCCTGCTCCAGTCCCACCACTCTGAGATATGGCTGCTTGATGGCAATCCCTCCCTTGCCGTCTTTGCTTTTAGCATCCTTAGTCTGCATGCAACAATGTCAAGGTTCATTGCACACACCAGGCTCTACTTTCTTCACATGCTGGCCTTCTGACTCACAAATCAAATCACAGGTAGGTTGTCACTGCCCAGCATGAGTGATGAGGTGACACAACAGCAGATCAGACAGAATCATGACTAACATATCTATTGCATAATTTGCTGATTCTATTTTGGTAGGCTGCATTGACAAGGGATGTCAATGCAATTCCGGGAATGGACAGCACAGCATTGAAGCTGGTAGCTGTGCACCTGATAGATGCTGTAGATGCCAATGGCGGTGACACGTGTGCCAGGTGAGATCTTGCCAACCAGATGCCTGTCCACAATCAAAGTCATGCTTTGAGGCAGCTCGCCTGTTGGAACAGCCTCTGGTCGTTCCTGTGCACACACAACGTTACTCAGTTTTGCAGCAAGGCCGGCATACGAGCCCAAGCAGTTCAGAAGTATGCCAGCCATCTCTTGCTGTGGCACATGCCCGGCTGTAAGCAGTAAGCTTGACTTATGTCGCTCGTGCCAATAGCTCCTCATGTACAATGCATGCTGGATGGGAGATGCTATGCTGGTCAGGCATCACAGAATCATCACATCATGCATTCTGTAGTGAATTGTGTACCTGCAGCTTGAGCTGTTGCTGATCCACATACTTGCTCCTGCTGGGTAGGATGATGAAAGGATCCTGCCCACAGGTGTTGCCCTCCCCACCTAGAGTGGCTGCATCACACATCCTGGGTATCATGGCTCCGCCAACACCAGGTTTGCATGTCACTGTCTTGATTGTGTGACATGTTTTGCACTCCAGTGTGATGTATGTAGCCTTGTGCTGCAATCACACAGTTTTGCTCACTCACATGAACACAATTGCTGAGACAGAGGTTGGCATGACTGCTTCATGGCATGCTGCCAAGCTGCACCTACCTTACGTGTTGCAGCGTGCGTGACAATGCCAGGTATCATCACCAGCTGAGACACATGTGACGACTGCAACCACACACAGAGGTGTCAGAGAGTAGGTTGCACAGCACACAGCAAGAGCAGTAATTAACGGAAGCATCGTTGCCCACCATGAGCTCCCTCATTGATGAAGGGCCAAACTGTGCAGAGCTGTGCAGGAAGACCTGCAAGTCACTTGGCGCCTGGTTCTCACCATCTTGCCGGTCACTTCTCTGTATGCGCTCCAATGCAGCTGCCTCCAGCTGTGATGCCAATTACTGGTGTTGGATACATTTCTGTGTGTCAACATAAGCTGCTGCAGGCTGTCCAGGAAGTGACTGAGGATCAAAACTGCTTACCAAAGGCAAATACTCTGCAGGGGACCGCTGCAGACATGCACCAAGATCTGGGTCAAATAGCTTGACATCTTGTAGGTCCACTCGGAGCCTGGACTTGTCCTTGATCAGGGCATCACTGCAGCGCCACTCTCTACTGTTGAGATTCTGCCTGTCAGTGCTTCCTCATTGGAATGAAGCATGAAATGGATCTACCTGTACTTATAAACCTCACTAGATTGCTGGCCTTCTGTGTCTGTCTGGAACGTCCGCAGAAACTCATGAAACTTTGCCTGTGCAGCATGTTTCTCCAAGTAAGGTATTTCATCATCTGCCCCTGGTCGGCTTTGATTGCTGTACGCCACCCAGCCAGCTGCAAACATGACGCAACATCAGCGCGCACTGCTGAATTTGAGTGTCGGACGAAGCAACACAATTACCGTCGAAGCCTGACATGCTGCGATCTATACACTGCAGTTAGCGTGGTCACAACTACTGCAGATCTGTGCTTTCCACGACAGACTCTGCTGTGCAAGGTGGGACAAGTCTGCAATTTTGTGTCGCTGCCACCTTGCTGTCGCTTCAGCCGCAGAGTGGATCACAGTTAGCACAACTGATGACAGTTCAGATAGTTGGCGCCATGCTGTGCACCATTAGTAACACCCGCTAGAGGCGAATCTAAATCTTAGTAGTTTCAGCACGGCAAAGCATGCAAACACAACGTAAGGAGATAGGGCGTTGAAACGGCGTTGATCGCCCGGCAATGAGAGCTCGACGATCGGCTATCAAAATCGTGTTGGTTTGCTTCGCCATCTGTTTTTGTTGGGGATCTCTGCAGAGCATGCAAGTGCTGTCCCGACTGGTCCCAAGCATACAATCCAAGTCTGTGTCTGCAACAACCACTAGAAAGCTCGCTGCTGTTGTACAGCCGCAAAACACGATGGGCCGCGGATCATTGCGCAAGATTGATCACGGTGAGCAATGCTCGCTTGATCCTGTTTGCTTCACGTCGTCGCGTAAAGTTCTTGCTGCAAGCTTGAGCAAAAAATCTGAAGTTGTCACGGCTCTCTGCGCGATATGGCTCACAATACTGCCTCTAGCTTGTTGATCTCCTTGGTCTATACTGCAGATTCTTTGCATCATACCAAAGGCGCATGGTGGCTGGAATCATGGTTCCATTTTTCGTTTGCATCTTACTACAACCCAAAAAATATGAACTTCGGCGCCCTTAGGGTCATCAATGACGACTACATCAAGGGGCCCTCTGGGTTTGGCAAGCATCCACACAGAGACGCTGAGATCTTCACCTACATTGTTGAGGGCCAGCTCAGCCACGAAGACAGCATGGGCAACAAAGAAGCATTGCCCAGAGGCTGTGTTCAGTACCTTTCTGCTGGCACAGGCATCACACATTCGGTATGCCTGTGCCATTTCTGCTATTTTAGAAAGGGCTTGATGTCAGCCAGACAGCACACATGAAGCTGCATCTTCTTGCAGGAGTTCAATCACGACAAGGAAACTGTGAGGAGTTTGCAGATATGGATGACACCAGACAGCAGGGGTCACACACCCCAATATGGCAGCAGCAGGTATGTCAAAGAGGACAGGCATAACAAGCTGCTGCTGATTTTGGGTGGTACTACGGCTGTGCCAAGCTGGCAGGGTGTTGCGCCAGGCAAAGGCATCAACCTCCATCAGGTTTGCATTTGCTGACACCTTAATCTTGAGTCTTGACTGCATTTGCTGTGACTGGCCACAAAGCATGTCGGTGTGATACTGCAACACCTGCAAAGTCTCAAGTTTGTCTAGCCTAGCATTTTGCTGCATTTGTCAGCCTGCAGCCTGGTTTGCTTCAGGTGCATAACTGTCCGTCATTCAAAAAATGGGATTGCGGAATTGTCTCACATTGTGCTTGTCCATGCAGGACGCCAATGTGTTTGTTTCAGAATGTGATGCTGGCACCAAGTTCAACATTCAGCTCGGGCCAAAGAGGCAAGCCTACCTGATATGTATTGAAGGTGATCTTGCTGTGAACAATGAGACAATGACTACACGGGATGCAGCGGAGGCTGTTGCTGATGACTCTGAGCCAATGCAGCTGCAACTTGAAGCACTGCAGAAAGGTTCACACTTCATGATCATTGAAATGGTCAAGTCTTGACACAGTGCAACACAACATGCTGTTGACACTAGGAAGAAGGTTGCTATTGCCAGCCGACCCTAGTCATGTACACTAAGGACTGGAAATTGCAAATACCTGACATGGTACACATGCCAGTAATCATTGCAGTACGAAGTCTGGAACGGATGTCCTGTGTTAGCTGGGCAGAGAAAAGCCTGGTCATTGAATCGTTGCTGATGACTTTATGAATGAATCCTTCTGTGTTGCAATATACTTGTAAAATAGACTGGCAGCACAATGCAATAGTGGCATTGCAGACATTTACATCACTGCAGATGATTCCAGCACGCTAGCTAGGGTCAGCTGTCAGCAGTTGTGTACTGGGGACCTGACAATGTCAGATCAAACATCAGGTTGAGTGGTGTATACCACAGCTGATACAGCTGAGCTAGTACAGATCGCAAGAGTTGCACGAGACTCCTGATCTCTCAACATGCTGTGCCTTGCTTTCCATGTGTCCAGGTGAGTCACACTACATCCTCATCAGCTTCCCACTCTTCCTGCAGAATCGTAACATAGTTGAAATTGCAATCCTGCTTAGCTGGCGTCATGTGAAAAGCAATGGCTTTGACCTGCTGCCCAGAGTCATCATCTTTGTCACACAATACGCAACATGAGTCAAGGCTGTCAGCCAACTTCAAGCCCCAGTCCCAAGAAATATCATATCCCAAGCATAACAACCAGCTTGGTCCTAAGGAGGCTACCTCATTGTCTGACATACTTTCAAGCTGCTCGGGATCCAGCCCAGCCTCTGTCGCCAACTTCTCATCTTGCTGAAGTCGTTGTCTGGCAAAAGCTCGCATCAGGTTTGCCTGCCACACATCTAGCACCATGACATCTGAGACTTGACCCTCCAGTATGCCGGCTTGAACCGCTGCTCCTAGAGCCACTGCCTGCAATCATGCTGTAAGGCTGAGGTTATGAGGCAGTAGGCAGGTTGAAGCATACACAGCTGCTGCGAGCCTATTGCGCTGAATTGTTCACACCAGACTGACACAGATTCAGCCTTTTTGCTCAGGAGTTCATCAAAAGCTCCAGCAACTTCTCTGAAGGATGGCTCAAAGTTTTGCTTTTAGGCTCTTGTTCAGGACCTCAGTTCAGCTGGCTTGCACCTGTAAATATGTCTCTGTGTGACATGAGTGCTGTTTCAGCAAGAAGAACATAATTGATCTGTAAGTACAGATTCGAATTGCATGGCCTGTTGCAAACATGCTGCTAGTTCCTGCTGAAACCTCTTGCAGCGGTGACTGCTTGCATGGCTGAGTCAGCGTTTTTGTGCAGCATACAGCATCCTGGGATCATGTCAAGCGCTGCCTGATCATGTAGGCGACAAAGTGTTTCACATGCAGATTGCAGCAAGGAACCATGCTTGGTTGATGTGTCCACCTCATCTGGCTGTACAAGGGTAGCAGGCTCCAAGCCAGTCATGTTGAGTACGAAACGGCGCATGGCGGGCATGCGAGTGCTGCCCCCCACCAGCAAAACCTGACTGATGGGGGCTCGCCGCTTGGGCCGCAGCTGGGCTTTGGGCAAGGCCTGCTTCTTGCTTTTGCCTCGCCTCTTCTTCTCGCTCTCCTGATCAGCTCTGACAGAGCCAAGATCCACACCTGCCTGCATTAGCAGCCATGGCAGCAGCAAGGTCAGCCCCTCACCACCTCCAATACAAGCATTGTTTTCTGCCAAGATTTGCGACATGTGAACCAGCCCCTGACCACACAACTGCCCCCGGACCTTTGCCCCAGGACTTCAAGGTCCACAATGTGTGATGATTTGCAAGCTGATGCATGCGTGTCATGACTTGTACATGTGCAGTGCCATGAGGTAAACAGTAAATGCCAGAGGCTTCTGAAGCTGATCCTCTTGTGATGGCAAGCGTGATTGCATGTGCCATCATGCAATCCAAGCACCTTTTCACCCTAGAGCAGCTTGTGTTGACACAAGCTGCAATACTTCTGCATTTCCAGGCACAATGCCAAGACGCATGGGCATGAGGTTTGCTAGCATCAGTGGTGTGTCAGAGAAGAGATGACAACTGTTTTGTTCAGCATGAAAGCTGCCTTTGAGGCAGACTCAGGCACGCCCAGGTTTCTCATCACTCACACCACTGCTGCAACTTTGCTGAATACAATGAGCACACACTTTGCTGAATCACAGAACGAGCACACACTTATTGCAAAAAGCATCAGTGTACCATCTTCCATCGCAAGCCATTGTGCCAAACACAATGCCCAACAGTTCTTGCGTAAGCTACGCTATGTACACGCGGTTGTGCGGCCATGCACTGACACCACTGAGCAGTTGTCCATGCATGATCTTACGCCTGTTGTGTTTCACACAGGTGACCTCTGAAAACAATGCATAGCATGGCGTGAGTTACAGACCTGCCAGCAAGCCTGGTCCAGAGGCAGGCGAGCACGCCTGAACAGGTCTGCAGACAACTGCTCAAACTCCTGCTGACTCAACACCGCTTCAACACGCTGCCCATCACGCCCCTTCAAAGGCATCTTGATGGCCACAGAACTGGTCTCTGATAGCCTTATCTGCATGCAGCTGCCACTTGGCATGGTCTAGCACACGGTCAGGTATGCATCCAAGTGACATGCGTTGAGCACTCCATTCCTGCTTGCATACACCACAACCAGCCCAGGACACAGATGCAAAGCTGATGCATGCAAGCAAGCAGTGCACACATGGTGACGGTGCGATGTAACTGGTGGTATGACAGCAGTACATTGAGTACCAGCAGAAGCTCAAGCTGAAAGAGCAAGCATCATTGACACACATCCTGCGCATCAAGCTCAGATGAATAACAGGTTGTACCTTTGCAGCTTCAGCAATAGCCTTGAGCTGCGATAGGACTGCAGGTTGCCGCCACTGGATGCCCTGCAACCAGTGAGCTGTATGTTGGCATGTGCACTATGCCAGCATCTTAATGCTGTTGTGTAGCAGTACAGTCCCACACACTGTCTGATGCAACACTCAACTGTTTTGTGCCAAGCTTGAACTTTGCACATTGAGACAGCACAGGCAAGGGGCATGGTGCTTGAGGCATGATGCGCTGCATGTCAGTAAAGCTGAAGGCATGATGCACAGCGTGCCATGTCATGCTGCTTTGGGGACATGACATGGGAGCATGCCTGGAGGACTCACTGCAGGTCTGAGGTGCTCTTTGATTAGCCAGTCCACTATGACGTTGTCAAAATCATCGCCTCCTGCATAGCATCCATGCAATGTTTCAACAGCGCAAGCCTTGCATGATGCCTGGAACATGTTTCCAGATTTTGCACCTCTACACAATGCTATGACCGCGGGCCTTGTTGATGACGGGCAGGCAGGTGAAAGCCACAGCAGCACCAGCAGCATGTGGTGAAGTCTGAGCAGCATCAGCATGTTGTGAAGTCTGAGCAGCATCAGCATGTTGTGAAGTCTGAGCAGCATCAGCATGTGGTGAAGTCTGAGCAGCATCAGCACGAGGTCAAGTCTGAGCAGCAAGGAAGATGACCTAGTTGGGTGTCACCACCAGTGGCCAGGACCTCCACAACCCCTTGACCAACCTCCAGAATGCTGACGTCATATGTGCCACCTCCAAGATCCAATACCAGCACCGTCTGATCCTTTTTCAGATTCACACCATATGCCAGTGCTGCCGCTACAGGTTCTCTGCAAAACAGGTCATCTGTTGTTCAGGCTGACTTGTGATACAAGTCCTCACGCCAATGCTGCACCAACATCCAGTCATGCAACGCTGTGGAGATGCCAAGCAAGACAGCAGGCTTAGCATAAGTCTGTCCAAGGCATATCATGAACAGCAGCAGGAAGTGGACAGTATATGAGGCGCAACAAGCATGTCAAGTTGAGCATTGCCTGATGAGTCTGACAGTCTGCAGACCTGCTATCTTGCCAGCTGTGATGGTTGCATGTTTTTGATCCTCATCAAAATATGCTGGTACCTGCAACAATGGCATATTCAGTTACCTTTTGCTTGCTCAACACAGACCATTGGAGTCTGGGCTCCAACACAGGTAAACATACTAGAGATGCTGCGTACCGATATGACAGCTTTGCTGATGGAAGCTTGCATTGACTGCTCAGCATGAGCCAGCATGTGAGCAAGGATCTGGCCTGACACCTCCTCGGGGTACAGCTGTCCTCCCTCTACATTGTTGCACTTCAGCGTGACATCTCCATCCTGGTCACTATTCACCAAGTAGGGTACCTGCGCAGCAGTACATACTGGCTGGGACATTGGCTGAGGTCTTAGCTGACTAGACAGAACAGATACAAGCAGGCATAGGTGTTTGATGATGCCAGGCAGGACGCAGGCTGTACATGATGTGCCCGGGCAACTGCAAGCTGCGCCAACAACAAGAGAGCAGAGCCTTACTTGCTGAGTTGCACCTTTAGGCAGGTCATCAAAATGGCGCCCAATGAAACGCTTGACGGAATAAAAGGTATTGAGTGCATCGGCTGCCGCGTGCCTTCACAACAGTTCTCACTGTTAGACATGACTCGGATGACTATGACACAGAGCTGCAGGGAGGCTCCTGATCTGTGAATGAAAGACAACAGCTTGTGGATACACTCACCTTTGAGCTTCTTGGCCTATCAAAATCTGGCCATCAGGCAGATACCCAACCACAGAAGGTAAGGTGCTTGCGCCACCTTCCTGCTTTATGATCACAGGTCTTCGACCGGCAAATCTCTGCAAGCACGAGGAGTTTCGTGATACGGAGTTCAGTGCACCGCGTTGTGTGCTTGCCAGACAAACAAGTCAAATGACAGCAGTTGGAACGTCAACTCACAGCAACAGCTGAGTTTGTGGTGCCGAGATCAATTCCCACCACAAGCTCTGAGCGTACTTCCTGGACGACCCATCACAAATTCAGTCTGAAGATGGATGCAATGCGGCAGGCCGCAACATAATCGGGCCTATACAGACGCAGACCTCTTTTTGTTCTTGGCATGCAGTAACTGCTCTTCGTTTGCTCGGCAGATGACTGTGTGGGCTTTTGACGAATGTACCCAGCTTCTGTTGGCAAGAGGTATGTGTAAAGCGCCGCCAGCTCCTGCTCATAGTCGTGACGAAACCCCGCTTAGAAAGTATCACACTGATTGAGCCCAGAAAGATCAAACGACCCTGGAGCACTTGCATGTGAGATTTATATGGTCTTGTACCAGTAGTTTCCGTGATAGATTGGATCTCAGATACACTTTCCCAAGGATACACTAATTTGCAGAGCTTGGTAAAGTGCCTGGATCATAGGGGTATTGCACCGGATACAATATGCAGACAAGCAAGGTTGTGTTAGGCTGCGCAATGCTTTCAAATGCATCTTGGAGGCTATATTTACAGTAATTTATATGCAAGCGATTTACAGCATTCGCCTGATGGTATGTCTGCATGACCATGAGGAGTTGACGGGCTAGCAGAAGCGGCTACACACAGAGCAACATGCTCTTTGAGAAGGCTCGGATGAAAGTGTTCAAACTCCATGAGCTGTGAATCTCATTTCAATGATTCTTTAAAGCTTTGTATAGAGCATCACCTATGCATTGATGAGTCAAGGAATAGTCTGCCCAGCGATGAGACGAAGTTGAGGGCACACAGATACCGAAAGCTGCGTATTGCACGAACATGCAAATACTGAATCAATTTCTCTTACTGGTCTTCAGGTACAGGCCCAGCATCTCTCTAGCCACTATTTCCGGCCCTTTTTCTGACTTGGCGAATGCCGCCTAGACTTGTGCTTTTTCAGGCCCCCATTTGGCAGCAAAGATGGCGGCATGTTTCTTTGCTGTTCAATCACATGAAAAGCACGCAGCAAGTCTTCCATACGATGCTCAGCACTGCTGTCATCATCGCTGTTCTCTTCATCGCTGCCACTGCTGCCCGTGCTGACTTCTGACAAGGCACTGTCTGCAGAATAGGTGCTGGTGTTCAGGAAGCGCTGTATGCTGTCCACCTTGCTCCTGTTGTGTTTCTGCTGCACGTCTAGCAGCTTCTGCAGCAACCTGTTTTGCAGCTCAAACCTGTCGCATGTTTGCTGCAGGTCTGCAAGGTCTGAGCGGACTTCACAAGCATCAGCAGCAGCTTTGCTCCTCTCGCCCTCCAAAGCCAACACCTGAGATACAAACATCTGCCATAACAGGGTGCAGACAACAAACAGAGACATGCAGCGTCTAATCAGCGGACTTTTGCTTGAGGTTGAATGTCCAGAGTTGTGGTGTTCTGATGACACCTTGTGTAGGCAGCAGCCAACAAACATATTTGTCACTAGGTAGACTCTCTCACTGTCTTTGCAGCAGAGCAGAAATGAGGGTCACACACAGGTCTGTTGCTGTCAGCTGTCAGCATGAGCATTGAATGGCACGAAGATCATGACTTTGCTAGCAGTTGTGTGCTTACTTTGTCCTTCAGGGATGCTTCTTTGCTGCCATGCTGAACATGTGCAGCTTCCAGATGACTGACCCTGTGGCTGGCTGCATCCAGCAGCTCAGACAGTTCTTGCCGTTCACCTACACATGAATGAAATGATGCCCAAATTGCAGGGTTGCATTCATGGGTTGGGGGGGGGGGGCGAGGAGGGGAAAGAAGCTTTGAAGTGCTTAAAGATGCCAGTCCATATCAGCTGCACATTGCAGATTGTGCAAGCAGTATATGCATGCCAGAGGTCAGGTAATGACACACTGAAGTAGGGCTAAAGGTGCCGCAGAAATGGCTTTGAACACAACTCTTTTGCACGACATGTTTCAAGAAAGCAGTCTGCCTATGGACTGCACTGCTCTACACATGAGCTCACCTCTGAGAGTAGCAATGACATCTGCCAAGGACTGTTTGTCATTGGCATCAGCCTCCTGTAGGCCTTGCAACTGTCTTTGTGCTGTTGCCAGCTGACCATCCCTTGATTTCAAGGCTGTCATCATGGCTTTGAGCTCAGAAGACTGATGCCGGTGTGCTGTCTGCATGTGCCAATTGTTTATCAGCGTATTGCAGTGTCAAAGTCTGTGGTAGTGCTGTTGTTCATGTCATGTATGGCATGTGCTGAGAATGCGCATGCCAAATGTGCAGAAAGTGCATACACAGGCATCAGGAGGATAATAGGTGCCATACCTGCAGTTTCTCATATTCAAACTGCAGCTTGTTTGCCTTTTTTCTCTGCACTTCAGCTTCGTGCCTGTACTGTGCTTTTTCCTGATTCCAGGCTGCCTCCGCTGTCTTGAATCTGTGGCATGAAGTCTCAGGCATTGGCATGTGGCATTTTGCTTTGCATACATAACAACAGCAGCAACGCAGGCCATCATGAATCCAAGCAACAGACTTTGAACACTTGCCTGTCAAGCATGGCAGCAACGGGAGAGTATGCCAACAATGCTCCTTTGTCAAAATTTGTCGAGGGCACTCGAGCTGGCACAAAGTGCAAGTGACTAGAGTTGCCCTTTTTAGACAGCATCTCGACAAGCTGCAGGAGGTAGGCAGCTGCAGTAGTATCTGGCTGTCAAGTGTTACTAACCGGTGTCACTGCTTGTGGGACAGGTTGGCATTCATACTGTAGGCTGAAGATGCCGAGCCCTTGTAGCAGCTGACCTGCCGGTCATGGACGGCACAGATTGTTAAAGCAATGCGCCGTTCAAGCAAGAATCACCTAAAACTTTTTGAGTCCAAAAAGGCGCTGCTAAGGCATGCGGTGGAAGAGTTTCGTGGGATGCGACGCAAACTTCAAGTCTCGGCTCGCTTGCAGGTCAAACTCATTCGCATGAGTAATCCTTGACGGATTTACGGTATCGTACATCATGTCATAATCTAGAATCCTTGCACAATGCAAATGCCGACCGATGCTCGGTCCCTTGCGCGTGCGGTCGTTGATGTCCCTGTGTGCATGGTCGCCACAAGTCTACCGTTGTAGATACTTGTTGCAGCTATGAGTTTTTGGAAGTTCTTAAATGCCGTGAAGACTGTGCATGCGACGTTTACTCTGTGTGTCGTTTTCGGCCGCTTCGGATCCGCATCAGGCCAAACTGACACCAGCTTCATATCTGGTGATGCGCCCTCGAATTTCGAACATGTTGCTGCGTTGTTGAAAAGCTCTACTTTCAGAGCCCAATTATCTTCAGGCTGAAAAGCTTTGGATCAACATGGCATTTTTGCTTCTGTGTCACAGACATCAATCATGATTTTGGCAGTGTGTCATAGCAAATTCAGCGAATAGACGTGCTTTTGGCTGATTTGTAAGCTGATGTACCATTTCCTGCTGATGCAGACAGTCTCCCTCATAACTCCCAGATGGCTGCCAAACAACCCCGTCACAGACCTCAGCTAGTCTGGTGCTTTACATTGAGCGTCCTGATGCTTGTATCATTAGGTACATGCATTGGCAATCTGCAGTTCCTGTCAGCTAGTCTGAGATCATGGTGTACTTCAGTCAAACTGTTAGTTGTTTGCTAAACTGCTCCTATCATTGGCTATACAAGCAGAATGCAGGCTACCAAGTTACATTTGTGACAGCATGCCTGTTTGGAATGATGTGGTTCACATGCAACTCTTACTACCTGATCAGACATAATCTGTGTGATTGCAGCAACATCACAACAAGTTTGACTGGCGCTCCTGACACCAAAATTTGGTTTTGCAGTGTCAGCAATTTGGCTCAAATGGCGTCAGTCAAGAAGCAAGCCTGTCAGCAGCCAATTCACTAGTAGTCCTGCCAGCCTAAGATGCAACAGCAACAACCATGCAGATATCTCTACGACGCATATCTCAAAGTATCGCGCTTATGCTCAGCTCCACTCGGAGGCATTTCCAGATGCCCTGTCTACACACAAATCTCCTCATACTGTCACTGTACATGGCATATGCATAAGCAGGGTAGCATCTCATGACTTGTTGAATTGTCAACCTGACAGCATTGCTTCTAACACCTACCCCTCAAGTGGTATAGAGGCAACAATCAAGGCTTCAACAAGGCTGTGGCCCCCAGAGCTAGAGTGTATGGCTCAGGTAAAGACATTGCTATGGCAACACTCCACAACTGCACCAGACAAAGCAGCTGCATCCTTCAACTTCACCTACATCAGCCTGATTGTCGAGATTTCTTTCTTGAAGGTGCTGGCGGTTGAGTGAGCATCTTGTGCTTTTGTCAACTCAGATATGTGTGGTGGAGCACAACTTCAAAGCACAAGCCAACCCTATTGATCCTTCACAGATGTCTTCCAAGAACATCACAATTGTACTGGTATACATCACGCAGTACATGCTTTTTGCTGTCACTGCAGAGGATTTTGGCCCATGCTAGGGCTGCACGAGTCTTGCATGGCGTTCCTGGTATGCCTCCAAAGGCAGATTCTCCAAATCATGCATATGCTACACAGCAAGCTGCTCATCCCTCTCAGGTACTCCAGCCCCTCTTCATGAATCACTGTCTTGATTATGTCATCCGGCTTTGACTTGAGTAGACAAACAAGAGTTGATCCGCATGTACAACAGCTGCAAAACCATGACTGGGTTCTAGGCCCAGGTTCAAATGTTCAGTATTTGATGATATCTCAACTGAAGATGGCAGACAGCCTGAAGCAGTCTTGGCTTGACATCAGCGTTGCTTGGGGAATGCACACAACATACAACAGAAGCACTCACAACATGGCTTTCAGCAGATGTGTTCTTTGCTGCAGGGGTGTACCAAGCAGGCTATGCCTGTACTTAAGTCAGTAGCTGCTATTGCTTCACCTGTCAGTCTTACAGGCGGCGATGAAGGCAGCAGCAGGCATGTGCAACCAGTTCTGTTGAGGGATGTGCAGCTTTTGGCAGCACATGATTGGCTGAAGCAGAAGTCACAGCAGCATGTGGCATCATCACATCTGCTTTCAAGCAGTACAGCAGAGTCTACAGGCACCACTGATGTGGCAACAGCAGCAATCCCACCTGCTATTCAGGTATGCTGACACTCTGACCTTGGGTGGTGACCTGTCTGACACATCGTACTACAGCGGCAGCTTCCAGATCTTGAGGCAGTTTTTCCTGCAGGCACATTGGTCTAGCAGGAGATCATGTATTGCAAGACTGATGTGCTCCCCAAGTACTTGGTTGTTGTTACTTTTGCCTTGCCCTATATGCAGCCGTGTAGATGCAGCAAAATGGACCTGGTTGAGCAGAACATGAATTGCTGTCAAATGTCATTTCACTGCATCAACTTTCTTGGATTAGACATCCTGCAGGGTGTTACAAAAAGTATTGTGTTTGCTGTGCTGAAGTGTTCTTTGCTTACAGGCAGACAACTTTCACAAGGCCAGGAATGGAAGGCACAAGGGTTGGCGCCAGCTATATCGCAGCATCCACCACAAAGCTGGCAGGCATATGCATTTGTGACTGTTGTCTACATAGATGCTGTATCTGTAACATAAGCTTTCCCATGATAAAGACAGCCATACATTAACAGATACATGTACCCGGCTTCAGCCTGTGTTGCTGCCTTTAACGGTATTGCAATTTTGTCTTTCATTTTAATTAACCATGGTGACCGTGACTGGCATTTGATGCGTTTGTTACACACAGATTCAGTGGCTTGCGCAAACAGCATGATGTCAATGCAAAACATGGCATGGCTCATGCTGTCGTGCGCAACTGACCCTGTCGTCATTGCATGCACTTTTGTATCATGCAAGTGCATAGTCCATCAGCACTGCAAGCGCACTTCCTGCATTGCAGCGCTAACGTGTGTATGGTCAAATTACAAAATCGGACAGCTGAGGCAACTGATGCACAGGCTGCTGCTTGCCGGTGAGTGCGCAGAGTGACACACCAACATTGAATGCGCCTGCTTGAAAATTTGGCTCCTTGCACTGGTACAGAGTACGTCAAAAAGGAGGCCCAGTGGTCTGATCCAGAACTGATCCAGAAACTACTGTCAAACAAGACAAAGGTGTTTTGAGGCAGAAATATTGTGGCTTTGACCAAACACGATGCTGCTCTCAAAAGTCAGCAGCTGTTCAACCACAAATAGTACAGAAAAGGTTGCAAGGACAAGTAAAGGACATCTAGCCCAGCAGGCTTCCAGCTGCCTTCTGATCCTTCTCCTCTGCAGTCTGCTTGCGCTCCTTGATCCTCTGCACCAGCTCATCAGGGATACTCTTGCCGTCAATACCAGCAAGCTCTGCTCCGCTGAGGTAGGACTCAGCCAACTGCACCCTCTGGACGTTCTCCTGCTCGTCCACCACGCATCTTCCGTATTCAATCAAGGCGTCCACAGTCATGTCAGGCTTCTCGAACTCAACCTGTGCAAGACGACAATGTTGTTAAACATTTGAGCAAGACAAGCACTTGAAATTTGACCGAACTGGCATGCGTGGCATTGTATCATGCAGTATACATGTATGCACAAGATAACCAAGCTGTGCAAAAACTGGACTCCGCAGGTATTGAGGGCTAGCATACAAGCGCGTATAGTTTGAGTCGTTATCAATGACTTTCGCCTCAAACCGAGTTTGACACATTAACAGAGACTACTAGAAGCCTGCTCATACTCAAGCTATAAGCAAAATTTGGCAGTGAGACAGTCAAATTACAGCTAGCAGTCAGCAAACTCACTTTGCCATCCTTGGAGTTGATCAGCCTGGCACCAATGTGCTCCATGCCGATGTTCTTGACGAAATCCCTGACCTTGTCGTCATACACACGTGCCCTTAGGGCTCCAAAGAAGTCAATGGACTGGCCTGGGAAGGTGTCCACAATCTGCTCCACCTCTCCACGTGTCACGCCATCCTCCTTGAAGATACCCATAGAGACACCCACACGGTCCTCACGTGTGGGGGCCCAGTAGAACTTCTCCATACGCCCATCACGAATGAGGGGAGCATACAGGGTGCTGAAGTCATTACCTGCAGCAATACTGTATTTGAGCCACTGGACATCAGCTATGCAGGGGCCTTTCCAACCATTGTGTATCCAAGCATTGCCCCCAATGCACATTGACCACATGTATTATGCTGCTGATAGCATAAAATGAGTTTCTTGCAGACAAGACGCTTTATGTCATTCAAAAAGGACGCTTTATGCCAGTCCACAACTATACAAAGCAAGCACACTGCTATTCTAAAATGAGCAATACCTGTGCAGACAATTGGGACACGGGGGATAGTCTCCTGTTTGTACACTCCAGGCAATTGCACATTGCTTGGGTTGTCGGCAATGTTCATGAGGGTGGCATTGACCATCTGGTTGTTGACAGTGTACTGTGTACCAGCACCCATACGTCCCGCACCCGCATCCAGATCATTGATGAACAGACTGCACATCTTGCCCTTCTTGATGATGTCAGATGCCTCCCTGCAACCCCACAGCATATGGAGAGTGAGCACAATTGCATACATGCATAGAATCCTGAAAGCACTAACATGCAAGGTCACAGCTCACATAGTCTGCAAACCTGCACTGTTTTTAAATGTGCTTGAGCCAAACCATAGCAAAACTGAGTGCACACCACACAAATGCTCAAATCTCTGCCCTTGGGCTGACCTGTATCTCTGACGGATGAGCTTGGCTGGCTCTCCAGCATTGCCAGACTCCAGCTCTCCAGCAGACATGACCACAGGGTTGATGCCCAGCTTTTTGTAGGCCAGTGTGCACTGGAAGGTCTTACCCTGACCCTTGCCTCCCCAAATACCCAGAATGAGGGGCACCTTGATCTTAGGCAGCTCAAGGAAGTTCTTTGCAATGTGAACTGTGATCTTGTCCAAAAAAGCTGGTGAGCTGCATGGAAAGCAGGCAACTGTCAGAGACACGCAATAGTGCACAGCAGGGCGGTGCTGCCTAGGCCTTCTGCATGAGGCAAACTGACATCTTGGTCACCAGCAGTCACTGACCTGCAAGGCAAAATTCCCTAACCATAATTTACAGGTACTCACATGTAGAAGCCATCCTCAATGTTGTTCAAGTTGCGGGCAGACTGCTTCATGTAGTCCTCTGAGCTGAGGACTGCATTGTGAGTGCCACCTGCTCCTCCGCCAGCCTGGTACAGGCTGTCCACCATTCCACGACCTCTGGTGATGTCTTGCTGCAACAGCAATGAATTATTGTAAGAATGCTGCAACAATCAGACCAGCTGCCAGTCTAGCAGCTCCCCAGATGATACTTGAACTTTTGAAGACAAGCCCTTGTTTTTCTGTGACAAGCCATGTTGTGCTCACTGATGCTCAATGACAAGAGCAAAGAGGCACCTGGTCGTCAGACGCGTCCTCATCAAGACCCTTCCACCTGCCAAGGTGAGACTTCTTTTCCTTGGCTTGCCTTGCCACCACTGTGTTGCTGCCCTGCAAAGGAATAAGAGATCGCTTTGGTGAGCCGGCCAGGCTGGCCCGTACAAGCGCGCAGACACAGTCGTTAACTAACCCTGGACTGCAGCCTAGCCGCGGAGAAAGGAGTGCGCTGTCCGGCCACACGACGTCCAGCGAAACTGCATGCACGGCCAGGGTTTAGATCTACTGCCAGAGAAACAGTGACGAGCGTACAAAACTGGTAGGGTGTGCAGAACTCACCTGGATGAGAAAGACACGGGGGATTTGTTGCTGACCTGCAGTGCAGGCGCGCGCAAAAGGTTGAGGATCAATAAAACCGAACTGTGGAGTACATACAGCAGATCGGCCAGACTAACAACAAGTGCTCTTACCGTGTGAGACATGACTCCTGTGGTCTGCATCTTTGCAAGTGTGGGTGCTATGATGTTTGCGGAACGTTTACAAGTTTCGTTGATGTTTTGCTGCTCAAGCCAGGACGCCAAAACTGGATAGGGCCAGCGGACGGCTGACATGGCCATGGGGGTAGGGGCTTGCAGGGGTGTTGAGCATTGCGAGGAGGGAACTTGGAGCAATGATTTTGAAACCAAAATTGCAATCATTCGTACATTCACGATTAACTGTTCACATGCTTTGGGGCACATGCGTCGACAAGGCTGCCCAGGCGGCATACTCTGCGAGCGCCTCGCGCATGAGGGTAAGCGATAGCCTTCGCAGCTTCTGAGACCGGATGTCCTACCGCGCCGCACATGCTCTGAGAGACTCCTGACCGTTGGCCCAACTGGTATGGCCCAAGCAGACGGGTGGCCTCAAAGCGATGTCAAGGCTGACATTGACGTCGCTCCTAGTGCGAACGAGACGCCTTCACAACACGGCGCCGCAGCAGACAAATACTATCAGCTGCTGTCGCTTCATGGGGATACTGTGAGTAGTCGTCTCTGCAGAACTGAATCCCAACGCACCTTGACGCACGTCTCTCAGTGCTTGACGTTTCCAGGCGGCGAGACGACGGGCGATCACAGAGCTTCTGTTCTTCGCTAGCTCAGGAGATCTAAGACGCTGTCAGCGCATAACTCGTCTGTGGAACCTCAAGGCAAGTGCAGAACTGGAAGGTGCATATTGCGCACTTCCTCTGTTGTACTGTCGCTCAATTCTGTCCTGGATTTGCAGGTCGCGGATCCTACCTGCTGCGACTATGACAAAAGAACCCCTCTGTGAGTCTTCAATGTCATCAAGTAGCCTACTGCATAGCGTCAGAACAGTTGCTGCAACTACCTGCTCTTGCCTGCTCTCTGTAGAATGACTGCAACATGGCTCTAAATTTCATGAGCCTGAGCAGACACTTGGGAAGATCACATCCTTTCTATCTTTGATTTCAGGCATCTTGCTGCCAGTGAAGGCTCATATAAGGTCACAGAGTGGCTCTTGTCCGAGCAAGCTGACATCAACAGCCTTGACCGTTTCAGACGAACCCCATTAGAGGTGACATGCTCACTCTGCCTGTGCCGTGTGCTGGCACCTCTCATGGTGGCCAGCAAGGCAGTTCTATAACCATATACTGTCATGTAGGATGCTGTTCGCGGAGAATTCAATGAGCTTTCAAAGCTTTTGATTGACCATGGAGGAAAGGTTTGGTCAGATGGGCAGGTAATGCTCTTCGGTTGATGTAGAGCATAAGTACTCCTGACTTGGTATCAGCCACTACTCTTAAGCAATGGCAGGCTTGTGCTGAGGCCTGGATGCTGCATGCAGCTTGTTACTTTGGAAAACTCGCAATTCTCTGGCGCATTGGTGCGGATACCCTCCAGGGACCTCACAGAACTAGAGCCAGACTGGGAGGTGGATCCTGCTGGCCTCATCATCATGGACAAATTAGGTAAGCATGCACAATGCACATTGCCATGCCAGCGCATGGATTGCTTGCGGCAAATTTTTCGTTATCTGACACATGCTCAACATGCAATGCTCAGGCTGCTATTGCATGCAATGCTGTTCAGTTATATACAAAGATATGTCAGCTTTGATTTGGCTCTACAAGTCCTGCGTGCATTTTTCATGGGACTGTGATGATGATGTTAATTACACAGGGGAGAAAGGTCGGGTTGCATGAGTCTTCCTGAACTGTGTACCTGAATGGATTGCAGGCGAGGGCGAGTTTGGGATTGTTCACAAGGCCATGTGGCATGGCACCCTTGTTGCAGCCAAGATCCTGAAAGTGTCCAATGCCATTGCCCTGGGAGATTTCAGATCAGAGCTGGAAGTGCTGCGCAAGGTGCATCACCCTAATGCAGTGCAGTTCTTGGGTGCTTGCACCAGGCAGGAACCATATGTGCTAGTCACAGAGCTCATGACAGGGGGCTCCTTGGCCGATGCCATGCGACTGCAGCAGCCATTCACAGTACGGCGTGCCATGGAGATCTGCATTGACACAGCCAGAGGGCTGGCATACATGCACAACAAGAAGCCCAGCGCAATCATTCACAGAGATCTGAAGCCAGGCAACCTCATGATCAGCGGCTCCCAATATCATAGCATGTATGAGCTTCTCACCCCCACTTTACATCCTATTCTATTTTTACAGCCAGCCAAAATTCTAGCTGGAGCAGTTTCTGCACTGGGCCCTACTGGCATATGTTGCCACAGCATAGACAATTGCAGACCGTCGCAGAGAGTAAAGCCCCCTCGCTGATAGCTGCATGCATTGTTTACGTATGCGTGTTGCATGCTATATACACGTCTTCTTCTACAACTTTGTGGGTTTGTTGCATTGCCTAGCAGACTGAAGTGTGTTGCCACTCACAACTGCAGTGTGCATAGCGGTGCATGACACAGATGGTGCAAGTGCAGGCAAAGCCTCATATACGACACGGGCACAATCAAGCTGGCAGACTTTGGTCTCTCCAAGTCACTGCCTGTCAACAAGCATGCCAGCTATGATTTGGACTCCAAATTCAGACTGACAGGCGAGACAGGCTCATACCGCTACATGGCTCCAGAGGTGTTCAGACATGAGCCCTACAACTTCAAAGTAGACGTGTACTCGTTCAGTATGATAGCATTTCAGTTGTTTGAGCACAGTCCGCCCTTTGCTGGCATGGACCCGGTGGAAGCTGCCAAGCATGCTGCCCTGCATGACAGGCGGCCAGGCATGCACAAGCTGAAGGACCCAGCAGCTCCTTACCCGGTAGGGGTACATGCATCTTGTGCATTGCCCAATTTCGAGCTACATGACTTGTGCATGATGTCCAAGGCTTTGCAGCCCTCATGCTGAGGCTTCGCTGTGCTGCACTGAGCTTCTGCTCACGTGGTACCTTGTGCTCATGTTGATACACTGCAAGCTGGAGCTAATTGGAAGCTTCACTGCTTGTTTCTTGAGCTGCAGAGAGCTTGCAGTACTTGCTCTGCAGCTTTGCTTGCTGCCATCTCAGCACCGGTCTCTGTCTATTGCATAGATTACTGTTTTATGTGCCTGTTCACAACACTTGCAGTGATACATCAACTGGGCATTTCCTTGGTCACACACAGCCAGCAGAAATTGCATCTCAATCCTTCAGTGCTTGAGGTCAAGTCTTGCAAATGTTGGACTCCTAGGTTCTTTTGACAAGCGGCACCTTGAATAACGGCTGCCTTGTAGGCACTGAAGAGCATGGTAGAGCAATGTTGGCACAAGGACCCAGAGAAAAGACCTGGTTTCACGGAGGTTGTCAAAATTTTGGATGAACAGATGAAGAAGGTGATTCGTACAGGAACAGGATCTAAGTCACCAGCGGGCGGCGGTGGTGGCTGCTGCAGCATACAATAGCTGAAGGCTCTGCAAACAAACCCGACGTTGAGCCATGCTGACCTGCTGTACAGCTGTTTGTGTGGGCTGTCTATTTGGTGGGCAGACCTCATTGGTCTGATCAGATTGTTTGGTCAGTGCCTCAGCTGTGACACTCATTTGTCCCCTGACGCAGGCTTTGGCATGGGTGACATAATTTTTGTGTGCAACTGGTTTCATGTTGGGTTGGCTGCAGGCATGCAATGCTGTGGTGCTGTGTTTGTGGGCACTATGCATAGTTAGTAAAAGGAATGGTGTCCGAGTGGTTTTCTAGTGTGTTGTTGTCGCCCAGCTTTCTGGTGCTTGTTGCATGTGGTGACTGCCTGGCGCAATCTGGCCAGTTGTACATTGACTAGGCTTTACAAGGTGGCTTCATTTCAGATCAATGAAGCTGCAGTTGATCCTGATTGTGGATTGCCTTTATTTCTCATTACTCCTTTCCTTGTCTGACATACAGTTTTCTGTTTTTACTGTGCAATGCTTTTGATTGGATCCGGTTATGATTGTGTTTGACCCATCCTGATCATATTTGGCATTTACTTTAGCAGGATGAACAATATGCTTCCTGGTATGCTGACATCAGACTGCTAGGTCCTGGTGAGTAAAAGTGTTATTCGTGTACGTGAGTGAATCATTCCATTTGATACACTTCACATTAAAGCAGAATGGTCATGACTGATCAGTAGCAACTTTTGCTACATGCCAATGCGGGAGGTCTGCCTGTGTATGATGCCGCTCATGTGCTCTGCTGCTGCTTATTCTGTCAGCGTTGCAGCCAACTCCTGTCAGCCACTTCCTTTGGTAAAGCACATGTGCACACAAAGAGTAGGCACATTGTTGGGGCACTCGATTCCGCTGGTCCAAAGGGCAGGCTCCCTTAACCTTAACCCTCGACCCTCTAAGTTATAGCCGTGAAGCTGCTTAGTCAAGTCGGTCAACACCTGGCATGCACAGTCACTGATCGCTAGCAGACAAAGCTCTGTTGTTCAGGCTCGCAAGTTTTACCGGACCATGCGACGCTGATGCCAGTCATAGGGAAACCCTACCTCTTTTTAGTCTCGTTGGTCGTGGAGCTGTTTGTTGCGTCAGCGAGTACAAAACAAGTCAGTGACCCATCAGAAGCTCTTACAGCAGAGACTTGGACCAGTTTGTGTATACCATTCAGCGAAGACGATATAGCAAGTGCAAATCTAAGCCAGCAGGAACAAAGCATACTTCCAGACCTGTGCTATCGACCAGACCTGACACCTCACATCTTTAGGTCAGAAGAGGATAGGGGCATACCTCCTGGCGTTGACTGCACCCCTATCGAATGGTATATGCCGAGCAACAAGCTCAATTTCTTCCTACTGCTGCCGGTTTAAAACTTACTGGTTGACTGTACAGGTGCGACAGCTATGAACACTGCACCACAGTGTGCGAGCGTGGCAGTGTTGTCCTTGACCCTTCTTTGCAAAAGGCTGTGTCAACTCAGGTACAGACAAAGTGCAGCTGCATGAGAACTGGTTCTTGCCACACCTGCACCTGCTTAGTCTCACAAGCAAGACTGTGCTGCAGCTTGAATTGAGCAGGCGCCTTCCGCTATGCTATGCCAGCTTACTTGGCACACACAACAGTGGGATCTCTTTGGCTGATGGGTATGGTAATTTGGACCTTGCCTATCAGCACTACTTCAGATGGATCAGTTGGGTGGTGAGTCACTTCTGCAGTGCCTTCCTTTGCAAGCGTACTTCCCATGTCAGTGCATACTCACTAGCATATCATGATGTTGCTTTGCAGTGATTGAGCATTTGCTATCCTTGCAGGCTTCAGAGGCTTATTTACAAACAAACAATCAGTTTCTGAGCCTGACCGACCAGATGAACTTGGGAGTACGTATTGTGGAGCTGGATACTCATTTCTTTGACGTAAGCTGCCACCTGCTTTAGAACTTGCTTGCTGCCACCATGCAGCAAGCAACGTGCCATTGCATTTGCAATCTTCCTGATCTCTGTATCGTGGAATACTCATGGGAGCTGTAGAGCCATTGACAGTCCTATTTAATGTGTAGCTGCACTGCCAAATTGTACAGTCAATGTCTCCAATATGTTCTGCATTTGGCTCTGTGCTTGCATTCTTGCATTCTGACATACAATCTTGTTTTGTGACAATGCATCATACATCTGCAGGGAGACCTGCGCATTGCACATTGTGGCGGATTCCATTCAAACCTGGACCGACTCATCACAGCTTTCAATGTGCTGGCTAAGCTGTTGCACCACAACATCAGATGGGACAGCGAAACAATTGGGTGCGAGCCAAGTCTGAGCAGTATTCCAGCTGCAGAGCAGAGGACTCTGCTGACTGCAATGCAAGAGCTAGCTGACTGGCTGGCAATGCCTCAGAATGAGAAGGAATTTCTTATTGTGTTCTTTGATGATCAAATGGACTTAGCATCTTGGGTAAGCCTGGATGGTCTGTATCTATTGCCAATGTTACAACCAGTGCTGGGGTGGTGAGCTTCTGTCAAGCATCCCAGCGCTTATGCCAGTGCTTGCATCCTGGAAACACTTGCATTTGCTTGCACCAAAAGAACGTAACTGACACATTTTCCTTCTTGCCGTCAAGCAGGGCACGCACACTGGAACTGTAGATGGTGTGCAAGCCACGCCTGTATTGCTATGCATCTTCATGAGCCCATGTCCTTGCTCTGAGTCTGCACATCCCACAGCAAGTCTTCCACACACTTACAGCGCCCCCATACACAGCGCCACTGCATAAGTGGCGTAGTCTTTTTTCTGTATTTTCTATGTCTCATAGCCAACACGTGCCTCAGCTGAGCATGTTGAATCTGCTGTGGCAGGACATGGTGCCAGTTCTCTTGAATTTGACACTGTCGGTGTTTCCCATTCACACCATATTCACCCCTCCAGAACTGCTGCTGATTGGCGGCGTCTGGCCTTCTATGGATGAGCTGGTGGCACGCGGCAAGCGAGTCATGTTTGTCAGTGGTGCAGACTACGGACTGGCCATGAACACAGTCATCTTTATGAAGTAAGCATCTCCTGAATGCTGGAGTTGAATGCTGTAAGTGCAAGACCTGCAGGGGGACGTGGACAGATTCAGCGTCTGATGCAATTGATGTAATCAGATGCAATTGCTGTGTAACAGTGAGTGCACGGCATGCATTTGCACCTGGCACTGCCGATTGATTGCATCTGTCTCTGGCATACAAAGTTTGCAGGCTTTTGACCACAGCCCAAAAGCCCTTGCAAATGTCAAATTTCTTGTCTCCTCTGCATATGGCCAATGAACAACACAGCATACAGTACCTGACCAGACTTGCAGCCGAAACGCTCAACATTGATTGCATGTTGTGTGCAGGGATGGGACAGTGTGTGGGTGGAGGGAGCCGCCTCTAAGGCACTTTGTTGGGGCGCCAGTCTGCAGTGTGGAGACCAACGGCACCTACCCAGCCGAGGGTGCAACCCTGAATGGCCAGCTGTACCGCGTCACCACCTGTGAACTCCAGTATGGCCCAATGAACTGTGACTTTATCTGGGGAGCGTCAAACGAGTAGGTGTATTGAGTTGCACTGCTTGCGCTTGCTGCCCTGCTTACCCACTAGTCCATGTTGAGGCACAACTTCATGCCTTCCTGCTGTGCGAAATGAGGCTCATGGCCTCCTTGCATCAGTTGTGATACCTTGATTGTTCTGGTTCTTTGCTGTATCACCATGGTGCAGTGTTCAGCTTGCTTTGATGCTTGACCACTTGTGCAGGCCTCTGCTGGATGAAGTGAGCTTGCCTGAGGTGTCTCGCTGTGGCCTTAACTCACCATCACCTGACTCTCTCACCCCAGCTCGCGCAGCTGCAACCATCTGGACATGGGCTGATGGTCACCCCTATGACCCCTACTCTGGCCAGAACCAGCCTGTACAGTTGTGGATGATGCTGCAAGACATGCTTCACTCTTTCTTTGTTGGCGATGACACAAAGGTGACATAGGCTGCAAATCTCTGACATTGCATGATCAGCTGACTGCCTGTCTGGGTGACTCGCATTCAGTGCATTGACATCAGTGTATTCAATGTAATCTGCCTTCTATACAAGACCAGACGCTTGGCCATCATGGGCTGTGCACTACATGCCTGGCTTGCCAAATTTGCTTATCATGTCCATGCATCCATTTTGACAGGCTAGTGATGTGGTTATGCAGGCAGAGTGTGGGGCTATTTCCACCATTGATGGGCGATGGCGAGCTGTGAAGTGCAGCAGCATCTTGCCCACAGCATGCAGAGGAGGCGGTGGTGAGTGGCAGCTGGCAACAGGAGTTAGGGGCACCTGCCCTCCTGGGTATGCATGGGAGGTGCCACACCATGCCAAGGAGAACATGCAGCTGCAATCGCTGCTGAAACTCAACGCTGGACCACCAGTGGAAGCTGCTTGGCTTCCTGTAGCAGGTAAACTTCAGCCAACCATGCATACAATTGCCCGTTGCAGGTATGTCACTTTGGAAAACGTCATTTCTGTGGCGCCAAATAAGGGCTTGTGTGTTCAAACTTGGTGGCACAGCTTTGTTGTAGTCAGCAGGCTTGTGTGTTGCACAACAAATTTGTGTCAACGCATCCGTTGTGCATGCAAATTCTGTATTTCTGTACAGGATACTCAGTTGTCTGATGCTCACCCTGGTGATTGATTGCAGGCCCTCATTGGAACATAACTTGGCCAGCAGCAGCATGAATATGCTTGGTGGCCCTTCCACCACTGCTCTGATATCAGACGAGCAGGTGTATACATATCATTTGCTACCTGTAGCTTCAAAATTGCCTACCAGTTGCCTTCAGGGCATGAGTGTGGCCCATCTACCATTTCAGTTGTGCCATATGAGTCGTCGTTACTCTGCTGTGTTATACTCTTATCTGTGAAACGGATGCATTGTCCATTGTAACTGTCATTCAAGTCTGTTCAAACCTATGCAGAATACAACCTGCCGTTTCATGTGTTGTTGTGTCGCGTATACCACCTGTGGAGGTTGGCAATCGTTCCCTGTTACTGTGGCAATGTGAGCATGCTGAAATGCCTTTTATTGCGATAAGCGCTTCGGTGGAGGTGTGCTCCGAACAATGCAGTTGAATGACTGCAACTCACCCCCAGGATTAGATTCCAGCTTCCACTTTGCAGAGTTGACTTGTTTTCTTGCCGCACAGTCACAAATGTAACTTCTGCCGACAAGTCGCTGAAGTCGTGATGTGCTTGGCTGTGGCATCTGAGCAACGACCTGGTCAGAGCAAGCCTTCTTATGCTGTACGATCGAGTAGCTGTTACTTGTTGAGCGATATGTAATAGCTTTCAACCTGAGAGCTGCTCTTGACGATAATGGCTACTGTCGAAAGCTTTCGTGTCACCAAGTCTCCTGCAGAGACGAGAGCAATCTCACAGCAGACGCAAGCATTTCCAAGCAAGCTCGAATCGACAGGAGCCAGCCTTGATGCCTGCTTCCTGGAGGTTGTGTGCTAAACTATCTGTTTCTCATCATAACTGTGGTGGTCTTGACTGGTTCAGCATTCATGCTCGCAGCCAATATTGACATTGGGGCGCAGGTGTACCCCAAAAACAACATAAGGAGACCAAAGCTGCTAGAACAGTTACAAGATATGCTTGCGCACAAAATGTGTGCTGCCGAGATGATAGTTGATGCAAACTTGGTGCCTGGTCAAAGAAACCCTGATGCAGCTGTCTGTCTCAAGTTGGATGTGTATCGGGAAATCTTTGAGGCATTCATCGATGGGTTTGCAGCTTACAGGCCGCTCCTGACACAAGTCAAGGTTGACACCCAAACAGTCTAGCTCAGCCATAAAGCTGACCATCACCCATGCCTCAGCATTGCTTTGCAGGCACAGGTTGCTGCAAATTTTATGCTTGATGCAGGACGCCTATGACACAGCCTTGCAGCAAGGGCTTCAATGTGCACTTGAAAATATGGACCTGCGCTCTGAGCTGGCAACAGCAGCCAATGTGCAAGCTCAAGCTGTCAGCCTGGCACGCTCAGAGTCTGCAGCTGAGGCTGCTGCTTCCAAGCTGCATCTGCAAACAAAGTATGCCACCCTGAGCATAGTGCTCACAATTTGGCAGTCTACTTGCTGCCATGTCTGTAGCTTGCAAGCACAAGCCATGCACAGCCTGCACATGTGCCATTTATGGGGTGCAGGTGTATTGCAAACATCTGTCAAATCTTATGATGAGGGGTTGCTGCAGTTGCATTGCACTGCCAAGGCACACCTATATCACTCACAGCCTGAGAATCATGCACAGGTTGGTTGAAATGGAAATCAAGGCAGCTGAGGCCGAGGAACGGGCATGCAAATTGACGGCTGCATCTGCTAAAACCAGGTGTGGTGACTGTTTTCCTGCCATTAGGACAAAGTTTTGTATTTGCCGCAAGCAAACAATGCATTGCAATGGCAGATGTCAGGAGTGCTATATTGTTTGTTAGTAAGCAATTTTGCATAGTTACCCTAAACATTGTCATAGATGCAAGCAATTTTAAAGCAACACCAGTACAGATGCGTTTTTGTGCAGATCAAATGCAGATTTAGCAAAGGCTGAGGTTGCACACATGAAGGAACTGGAGCAGCATTTGCAGCAAGCCCTGCACACTGAAGCTGAGTGGTGGACCAAGCCTACAGCTTCTTTTGTTGGTGCTGCTCTTGTCGGCTCCCAGCAAAAGGACTAAGCATTCTTGCAGCAGCTGTGGATGCAGCCTTGCAGCCAGGAGTCCTTTCAGTTTCAAACAAATTGTCAGTGAATGCAGATCTTTCACAAGCTGTCGGGTTGAACGACGGCATTCAATGTCAGGCTGCTGCTATGTCTGCAGCAAGTGAGAGGCACAAATGCATGGCCCTGTGCCCGTGTGCATGGATTCGCCTTCAGCTGTATTTTCAATTGCAGACAATGTACCGTTTGGTGCCGGTTGTAAACAAGCAGTGAAACATGCAATTTTCCACAGTGTACTCTGACTAGTTGCATCAGATGCGTGCTGCCAATGTCATGGTAACATGACTTAGACAATATCATCGGCTTCGAGGTGTCAAGCTCCTTTGTGTATCTTGGCATGCATTGTTTGCTTGAATGTGTTCCTCAAATCTCAGTGCACTGAAACTGACTCACAATGCATTGCATCCTCAGGCGTGATCCCCGAGCCCCTGCTCACACACGATCCCTCGCGATCGCGCTTCAGAGTTTATTTTAAATCTCAGTGCACCTGGCCCAGGTGCCGTAAATTCGACTCATTGCCGGCCGGCGTGATCTTCGTCAACGCGTTTGTGTCGATCGCAATTTCGAATAGGTCAAAGCGCTTCACAACAAGCGACAATGGCGCACAACGAAGTTCTGCTATGACGCAGCATGCAGCAGATAAAATGCAGCATTCCTTCTAGCAGTCGCTCCGGCTCGCGAAACCCACACGCACGTATGACGAGCATGTGCACAAGAACGAGCGTACAGTACGCTGCAGCGAGAAGGCGTCGACAGGCACTAAGATGATGCCGAGGTTTGCTGGACACATGCAAAACCCGATCGACCTCCACTGTCAGGCACTGAAGCTGCCTCAGTATGCTTTTTCCCTGTAGGGCCTGCTCAGGCATGCTTGCCCGAGCTTTTCACTGCAGAATGTACAGCACCGACGCTGCTGTACAAGAGATCGAGGACAGCCTGAGAGTTGCATCGCTGGTGCACTCCTTTAGGAACGACGGACACCTTGCTGCTGCCCTGGACCCGCTGAGAAGAGTCAAGCAAGGTCCTTGGCTTACAGAGTCCCGACAGGCAACCACTTGGTATAGCTGATGGATGCTATCACGAGAACTCATTCCCAAGCAGACACCAATTTTTCAACAACTTTTGACAATCTGCAGGAACAACAACAAGCTTGGTAATCTTGTGCATGATTTGCCCTTGGACGCATCGCACCCACTCAAATCAAGCAAGCTTGCTAGCAAGCTAGGACTCCTGTTGCCGACCACTGACGACAGGTGGGCCTTGGATTGCCTTTCACCACTCTGTTCTTTATCCAGCAAGCAATCTCGCAACCAAGAGCTGCGCTACACAGGCAGTTTTGTGTGGGCGATGTCCTAGACCCTGGTACCCCTCACAGAACATGGACCCTGCCAGCAATTGTCAAGAGGATGCAGGCAGCTTACTGTGGCACACTCACCGCTGAACTGAACCATTTGGCCACTAGGTACTACTCTGTCAGCCTTTTTGCTACTGACCATCCAGTCACAAAGTCATTTACCTGTGTTGATTCCAACTCTCTCTTCGTTGTGGTGCTTCAAGTGCTGCCTGTTCTGGTGTTGCGTACTCTTTATTAGCCCAACCTGACACGGGTGTGACACAAGCAAGGCTTTGACTTATGAGCATAGCATCAGCAATCGCGCCTGCATGGACATTCCTCAAGTTGAGCAGCTTGACATCATGAGCTGCATCCTCTTTGACACTGTGTACCTGCTCTTGTCAACTGCTGCCATACAGTTCCTTCTTCTGTGCAGCGAGAAGAAGCAATGGCTGGTGCAGAGGATGGAGAACAGGCAGAAGGCAACCAAGCAGGAGCAGCTGGCCATACTGCGCGGGCTGGTGGATGCTGATGCCTTTGAGAGGTTCTTGGCTTCCAAGTTTCCCGCCTCCAAGGTCTGCACAGCCTGCACACCTTCTGTATGGTGCACACGAGCTCTGTGATGAGCTGCTTGTTGCAAAGCTGCACTCGTACGTCCAGATGAAAGATAATGGCAAGCCAGATGAGATACTGGCAAGCCCTGACCTCCTTGTCTTGGCTCACTGTTCATCATCAATCAACTTATCAAGCCACACTACCCACAGCTGTGCCCCATAGAGTATGTACCATCTCACTTTTGGCTACACAGAAGCTGTTGCGTCAGTACCAAGCTGCAGTCTTTTATCATTGCAGAGGTTTGGGGTTGAGGGGTGTGAAGCAGTTTTAGTGGGGTTAGAGACCTTGGTGGCTCGATGTGCTCAGCATGGTGTGCGCCGCATTGAACTGGGCATGCCACATAGAGGCCGCCTCAATGTGCTCTGCAACATCCTGAAGAAGCCGCCAGGTGCCTTGTACGGTGAAATGGAAGGAGGCCAGAGTGAATTCCATGTTGGGGATGTCAAGTACCATTTGGGCCAATCTGCCAGCCTAGAATTTGCTGCTGAGGTTAGTGTAGCTGCAATGCATGCCGTGCGCAACAGCTGTGCAAACATGTGGTGCCATTTGAGCAGCAGATCCTCAAAGTACCAGCTGGAGCCATGGTCTTCACTCACATGCATGCTTAGGGTAGCTATATCACCGCTTCTGAACATGTCCTATATTCAGGTTGATCATTGTGATGCCTCGTCAGTGACAACCATAGATTCATTTCTGGGGAGATGTCTCACTGGAGCCGAATAGTGCCGAAAGCTGCATGCCTTCCTTCTGTCCGTCTGCCATCATGCAGTTACAGCAACAGCAGCTGACCACATGCCGTACCTTGACATGTGTCCTGCCACACCTTGGTTCAGGAGGGTGGAAAGGCATCAGGCCAAGTGCGTGTGAGCATTGCACCCAATCCCAGCCACCTGGAGTTCATTGGTCCTGTTGTGCTTGGCATGGTGCGTGCAGAGCAGACACGCCTGCAGGACACAGCCAAGCAACGTGTTATGGGCTTACTCATTCATGGTGACGCAGCCTTTGCTGGCCTGGGTGTTGTGGCCGAGACTCTGCAGTTAGCTGACACACCTGGTCAGCCTCGCACACACTCTGAAACAGCAAAGCCTTGCTTTCGGTCACCTTGACATGCAATAAAATAAACTCATTGAAAGCTCTGACAAAAGTTGCAATAGATATGTCGGCTGCAATGCTTTCTGTACAGGATATCTCTTGTTTGCTGTGAGATGCCACATATGCCATCACCAGACCCATTGGCAGAGCATGCACTGCATGTGTCACGCTGCAACTGCCCATTTTTTTGCAGCCAGTTTGACTCCTTGTTCATATATTGTGTCTTCTCTCCCAGACCATTGGCTCAACACCAAGCCCTCAGCACTCAGCATTCAGAGCTGTCACACCTGCGCCTTGCACATATGGTGTTCACCCACTCAAGACGCATTTTCCAGACAGACAGAGGTTGTGTGCAAAGGCAATTGGTGTTGCACGTGCATACTTTGTCTCTGTGATTGCAGGCTTCTCAACAGGCGGCACAATCCATCTGATCATCAACAACCAAGTGGGCTTCACCACAGCCCCAGCAGATGCACGCTCCTCACCGCACTGCACTGATATTGCCAAGACCATTGGGTGAGCTGCCTCTGCCAAACCACCATACACACTGCTTTCATTGAGCTCCCCCACCAGATCTGTCCCTGCCACACTGCATTGCCTGGCATGTATATCTGGAATGCCCATGAAGGCATCACTGCATGGGGCATGTATGATGATGCTCTCAGGCTATGTTTACAAATGGCTCAAATTATGTTTGGGATCACTTCAGCTGAGGCTGTGTGTGATGCAGGGCCCCGATCCTGCATGTAAATGCAGATGATCCAGAGGCCGTTGTTGAAGCCTGCCGCATTGCTGCTGACTGGAGAGCAGAATTCAAGCAAGATGTTGTGGTTGACATTGTGGGCTACAGAAGGTAACCTTCAAGCATTGCATAGGCTGCAGTCTTGTTTCCCAGTTAGCATCCGATACTTGTAACAGTAAAATTGCCTGTCAAATCACATCTACTTTCTGCAAATTTTGAGCCCTGCATGGTGGCACACTATGTGTGGTATGCTGTGGTCAATAGCCGTGTGTACACAGTCAAAATCTGGATGTGTGTGTTCCAGGTATGGACACAATGAGTTGGATGACCCCACCATCACACTGCCTTTGTCATACCAGGCAGTCAAGGACCACCCTCCAGTGCTGCACCTGTATGCCTCCAAGCTAGATGAACAGGCTGTCCTCAAGAGCTCACAAGTCACGGCCCTGCAGGTGTCATCATAAGTCTTCTTCTGACGGCCCTGCCTGCTGTCATGCTCTCATTGCACCCCTGTTACATTTTGTAGGACTGGCATATGCATATGTATATGCCATCAGGCCATTTGCAGAGGTTGCATGTGTGACTTGTCCTTATGGCAGATATTGCTGCCTGGTCGTGTGTTGTCCCTTAAATTGTGGGTAGCATACAGCAGCCTCAGCAGCTCTGCTCCTCATTGCCACAGACGTACGTCATGCTATTCACCAAGCTTCTGCAGTGAGTTGCTGTGGGCAGTGTCATTCGCACTTCTTACGTCATGCTTCTGCAGCGAGTCATGAAACCCATGGTGCACATCTGGTCGTGTGGTCATAGAGCATAGTGTGGTGCAGGATGTAGCAGCCCAGCAGTATGAGCAGGAGTTTGAGGCTTTCCAGAGTGGCAAGTACAAGGAGTCTGCTCAGAACTGGCTGCACTCCTCCTGGCAAGGCGATGCTCTGCAGGCAGGCACCTGCCTTTGGTCCTCACAATCGTTTCTTGCTGTTGAGTGTGCAACTTTGTAGAGTTGCATGTTTGGACCATAATTTTGCCACAGCAAAACAGCGAAACCCTTGAACATGACTGTTGAGCTGCTGGCCACTAGTATCATGGAATTCCCCGTGAGATGAACTCCTAAAATATGAGTGGTAGAGGCACATGGCTTTTGCCCAGAGCATGTCCATGCGCTTGCCAGCACAGCCTGGCTATCCACTATGGAAGCAGCAACACAAGCCTGCAACAGTAGTCCAATCAGTTTACATTTCTTATCTTTAGGACTCATCTAGGGGAGCAGCGTACACTAAACACTAAGTACTCAAAAGCATCTCACAACAGAGCACCAAAAAGATGCAGTAGCAATGTCGTGACGAAGGAACAGTAGTTCATGCTTTTGACCCGAAAAGGACAGTCATGTGGGGCATGTGGCTGAGAGTGATCACCTGAACTTTCCCAATAACAGCTATCATCAGCTTGTCATGCATCAGTGTTTGTGTGCAGGCGGTGGGTCAGGCTGCAGTGTGGGGCAGCCAGGAGCCCACTGGCCTGCCCTTACCCACCCTTGCCTGGCTGGGCAATGCTGTCTGCAACCTGCCTACGCACTTCACCCCCCATCAACACACCCAAAAGCTGCTGCAGAAGAGGAGGTAAGCCTCACAGCATTGCATTGCTCACGTGCTGCAAACTGATGTCATGCCTGTTAACCAGCCAACCATGTGTGTCAGGAGATCAGTACAGCGATGTCTGCTGAGCTGAGCACCTGACCTTTTGTCATAGTTGGATTTGGTTGAGACCTGCTTGGTGATGTTCACTTGCCTGTGCACTTTAATGTACTTTCTGTGCTCAAGATTTGGTGCCAGGTGCCTGACAATAAACCGCATCTTTAAGAAGACCGTCTGTGGTGCCCAAGCCCTGATTCAAAGTCCTCGACAGGTTCTGATTGAGGTGGACATGCAGATCTTGACTCAGATTGCAAGGCATGTGCTGCTCACTTGCAAACTACATCCTGAGCTGTACGACGGCTTGTCATAACAAGTGCAAAGATGGGCAGCAGAAAGCTGGTCAGCACAAAGGCGGTCTCATACATCCCTGCATTGCACAGCCTGACTTGCAGCAACACAGAGATTGCCTATTCAGGCAGATGTGCAAGGATGAATCCAGCAGAGTGGACTTTGCCATGGCAGAGGCCCTGGCCTTTGGCACCCTGGCCCTCAGGCGGGGCGTCAGACCAGCGGGGGTCACCCCCTCTGACTACTTCTCCATGGACCCCTCCCTGGGGCTGAACAGGGGTCATTATGCAGTGCGCCTCTCTGGGCAGGACAGTGAGCGAGGCACCTTCAATCACCGCCATGCTGCCTTGTATGATCACGTCACTGGAGAAAGGTGAGCATGCTGTTTGCAGCTGCAAAGTCATTGCTTGGGTTCTTGTACCGTGATTGCTGGTGCCATTGTTTGTATGATCAGGCCACAGAAGAAATGTGAGCATGCTGTCTTGCACCTGAAAACTCATTGCTTGGGTTCTCACATAATGACTGCTGTTGGCATTGCTTGCCTGCTGTCAAGCAAGTCCGCCATGCTAAGGGTGCATGGCAAGATGCATTTTCACTGATTGATGGGCTATACTGTTGAGCAGGACCTTGCCCAAAGTCTGCATGCATGGGCAGTGGCATGCTACTCATCTTGCGGAACCGCGTGCATGCTGACAGCATCAACATGTAGGTGCTTGGTGTCTTCTCTTGGTGTTGTACCATGGTGCGTGATGTTGCACTGGAATCCACCTGGACTACATGTAGGCTTGTCAAGCTGAACAGCATGGTGGAGGGGCAGCAAGAGCCTGTAGAGATCTGGAACAGCCCTTTGAGTGAGGCTGCCGTGCTGGGATTTGAGTATGGCTACAGCCTGGGGTGTGCCGGCACCTCCCTGGTGGTTTGGGAGGCCCAGTTTGGAGACTTTGCCAACAATGCTCAAGTCATCATTGACCAGTTCATTGCAGCAGGTGAACACGCAACCAGATGAAGCATGCTGCCATGTGTTTGAAAGCACAGGGACATGAGAGCATGGTCAGGCTGGCTGAATCAGACCTGCACTGTAATGCAGCATTGCAACACGCCACTGCATCTTACTTACTGCTACTGCGGCCTGCAGATCTTGCCAACCTTGTGGCAGGAACTCAAGTCTTGTAGCTGGTGCCATGACTGTATGACATCTGCCTTGTTCCTTGGCTGCAAGCTCCGGGCTGCCGCCTTATGAAACTCCCTTTATGATGGCTGAAAAGCGTGAACTTTTCTTTTTCTTTGTCTGTAGGAGAGGAGAGGTGGGGTCAGCAGTCAGGCCTGGTGCTGCTGCTGCCACATGGTTATGATGGTGCGGGCCCTGATCACAGCAGTGCCCGCCTGGAGCGCTTCCTGTCTCTGTGTAATGATGATGCTGACCACCTGCCGGGTCACAGCCCTGCACAGCGCAGGCAGATGAGCGCCACCTTCACTGCCCTGGCCAAAGACCACGGTGGCCGCCTCAACAGGCAGCAGGTGTGTGCACTCACCAGCTTTGCAGCTTTGCAACTTTGCAACTTTGCACCTGCTTGGCTTGACAGACTACAAGCCAACCTTCTGCTGGTAGTATTGGTGTAGACTACGAGCCAATCTTCTGATGGTAGTGTTGGTGCACCTTTTGCCTCATGACTTGATCCAGTGGACTCTGCTGTGATCCAGCAAGCAAGGAGTTGCTGTGCAGGTGATGGCTCTTCTGAAGGCAGTGGGAGGGCAGGGTGAGGGGGCCGGGGAGGGGGAGGCGCAGGTGAATGGGGAGCTGGCAGAGACCCTGTGGACAGAGATGGGCCTTGCTCCAGATGCCCACATCACCCAGGTGTCACCATCAAACACAGCCAGCAAGTTGTCACATGCCTGTGCTGTGCTACACATACGCCCTTCATTGCTAGCGTGACTGAGGTGCCACAGATGGTTGTTGACAACAAATGGGACATGTCGGGATTCCAAGCAATAGACTTCAGCACAGAACAGCACAGTGCATTTGGTGCTGTACACCGGCATTCAAAGGGCATGCATATTGTCATTGGCCTAAAGGACTTAAGGTGTGAAATGCAGGATGTTTGGCAGAAGGTGATGGTGCAGCACATGCGGCGCCATGCAGAGCGACTGGCCAACATGTTTGTTGTCAATGCCACGACACCAGCGCAGATGTTCCATGCCTTGCGCCGCCAGCTGAACAGACCCTTCCAGAAGCCGCTGGTGCTGCTGACCCCCAAGTTCCTGCTGCACCACCGCCCAGCCACCTCTGCGTTACAGGACTTCACTACTGGCACCTTCTTCAATCGGGTCATTGATGATGGCAAGGTATCACCAGCTGTCACAATTGCCATCTAATTCTGCCACCTTGATTGCTGTCTGTGCGGTAGTATGGGCCTTCTCCCAAAGCTGCTGAGACTGCCTCTTCGCCCTGATGTGGCAATAGCATAGCAGCTGGTTTGACATGGTTGGCGGTCTGGCTAGCTTTGCATCTTGGCTTGGTGCCCAACCTGCCTTGTGCAGATCACCAAATGAAGGATCAATGCTAGCAGAGCACTCTCAGATGAAGGCAAGGCAGAGACACCTCACATCAGAGGACCAGTCTCTGCAGCAACAACAGATGGTCTTTCCTGCTGTCAGCCTTGAGTTTCATGACAGCGTACTGGCCTGGACTACGGTATCTGCTGCCTCGTGAGGCAACAGGGACAAGCTGCAAGGTGTCCAGCAGACTTGAGGAGTGCAGTCCAGCAGGGCTGACATGTTTGGTCATGACTTTATCTCCACTTGGCTGCAGGCTTCCGACAACACAAGGCAACCACAGACAGAGTCAGGAGAGTCCTGGCTGCTGCCTGCCCATGAAACAAGGCGGGTCATACTGTGCAGCGGTCAGGTCTATTACACTCTGTCAAGGGCCAGGAAATCACGTCAGATACGTGATGTCATACTTGTGCGCCTGGAACAGATAGCCCCTTTCCCTCATGACCTGGTTACTCAGGTATGTCATACTCCCATCATACACATCATGTGTCAAGTGAACAACACTTGTCACTGCGGTGAGAAGACAAAACAGGCGTCCTCACAGCGTAGCCATTGTATTTGATCTGTTGATAGGGTCCGTAGACCTGAGTTGAACATTACTGTGTCCAGCTAGGCATTTACCCAGGTTTTCACATTATGCAAATGGTGCAGAGTCAACAAGAAAACCTGCTACTGTGTCCTGGCATGCAGGCTCTGCAACTGTCTGAATAATGAGCAGCTGCCATCAGCCTTGGCCAGCAACAGGCTGAGCTTTGTTTACCAGAGCAAATGCGATGTGGTTGATGTGCAGGTAGTGATGCAGTACTCGAATGCCCAGGTGGTGTGGTGCCAAGAGGAGCCCAAGAACATGGGAGCTTGGCGCTACATCAAGCCCCGCATGGACACTGCCATGCGGGAGCTGGTCAAGAGCCAGGAGGGCAGTATACCCCCGCCGCGCATCAGATATGTGGGCCGCCCTGCTGCTGCCTCCCCAGGTCTGTACCTCTTGCCTCAAATTGCAAAGACGCCGCTTCTGCCCATAGCACACTCTCTGTCAAGACAATAGCAGTCTTCATATGTGATGCAATGCTGCAGAGCTGCTGCAATTCCTACAGCACTGTCTGCATCAACAAGCTCATTTGACAAGGATGGGAAAGCATTCCATGTTTGAAGGCATGCCCAATTTTGATGGTGTCAATCTGACTCCCTGTTTGTGTGATTGCAGCAACAGCAAGCTTGGCTATACACCGCCAAGAAACGGATGAGATTGTGAACACGGCATTATCTGACACTTTGGTGTTGACTGGGGAAGAGGAGTTTATCAGATTCGACTCTTGAACAAATGATGCAAGCTCTTACTGACCAGCTTGAAGGGATCACCTGGACCAGTTTGTGGACTCATGCACCTGTGTGCAATTGTAGAAGCAGCAAAAACGGCAAGGATGTCAAATTTGATATCAGTCTTGTCATATTTCACATGTAGCAAAATTGCAGTCAATTGATATCAGAGGCACCACATTGGCTACCTTTGCTGATTTACACATGTGTACATTGACGTTGCCGAGTCATCATGCTGTGCGTATATCTCCAGAAGTAATAACAGAAGATCAGCAATGACATCTGTGGGCATACGTATGGGCAAATTAAGCTGGACTCTTTTGGCCATAATACTGATACAATGTCTGCTACCGTAATGGCTGCATTGACACAACGTAATTAAGTGAGAGATTAGGCAGATGAAGCTATTCAATCTATACCAGCATGTCATAGCCGATGCCTGCTGACTTGCAAGACACCATTGTCGAAGTGCACACTGAGCCGTTTGCACCATAGTGCGCAGCCACATGTACAGAAAGATCTGAGCACACTTGACTGCTGTCTTGCCAGTGGTGGTACAAACACTGGTGTCTGTAGTGCTGCTGTTAGCAGGCTTTGCTTGACTGTGTTGGGTAAATGCTCTTCCAAGTACTTCAACTGGTCTGGTACATCCTGCTTCAGAGTGATGACCGGGGTGCCAGGGGGAGGCAGGCAGACACAGGTGTGCTGCGTCCGCACAGCATCATCAACCTGATCAAATGAGCTGATCCGAGACAGAAGGCAGCCGTTTGAAGAAGGCTGCTGGTGGCGCCGGTGTGGGAGTGCGCAGCTGTGGTGGCCGTAGCTGCAGGGCAACACCATCTTGTGTCAACAACTCCTTGTTACAGGCATAGCTCTGAGAGCTCTGTGCAGTCTGATTGAAATTTTGAACACACAAGATGATACTTGACAACACCATCACAAGCTGCACAAACCAATATGGGCAATTTCAGCTGAGTCAGGACCGACACTAGACAGGAAACAGCTTCAGACAAAGCTAAGAAACCATCAGCTCAATGCAAGCAGCATTGCAGTATTTCCAATTGCCAAATATAGCAGAACAAAGGTCACTCCACAAAATGTTTGAGCCAGGAAAGCCCATGCAATGACAAGCCTGTCAGCTGAGACACCATGCCTCTTTGTGGCAGAAGTCTTACCACCCAGAAGCAGCCAACAGCCATGACAGTAGGCAGGCCCAGGAGAGCCAGCGCCATGGCTGCGCAGGCACAGAAGGCGATGAAGAGCAGAGTGGCTGAGGGGTCCTGCCAGGTGATGCAGGCGTGCAGGCGCTCCAGCTGGGTGGCCACATCGTCCAGCAGGTTCTGCAGCGTCAGGGCCACCCCCAGCAGCTTGTTGTACTTGCGCCTCAGTGACGCCACCGCGTTGGTGTTACCGCTCAGCAGCTGCATACCCAGGCGATGTTGCTGATGTTATCTAGCTGCTTGGTGCTGCCCAGGGTGACGCAATGGTGTGTTGAAGGCACAGAGGCAGACTGTGAGCAAGGCTGTTTGCGCAAGGGAAGGTGCATGTGATCCGGGTTTGCCAGCGATGCTACATGTTAAAGGGCAAAGAATGCAGGAAATCTATCAAAGGCACACGTCTTGAGCTTCCACACAGAATGCTATGATGGCCGGCATGCAGTACAGCGCAGAACTAAATTCAGTTGTGCAGTAGGGGTGGGGAGGGGGGGGGTGTTCTTGGTAAGGTTGTACCTCAGTCTCCTCTTCTGTGTCATCAGCTTCTGCCTCTGCTTCCATCTCCATGGGCTCTCCCTGATACACCCCTCTGCACCACGCGCCATGCTGAGATCACAATCATATGACAAGCCCAGGCTTCGTTATGCATGTTTGTTGAAGTTGCCCTGCACTGATCCTGCCTGTCCATGTTTCAAAGAAAGACCTGTCAGCCATCCAACATGTCAGCTGTCACACATGCTCAAGGTCACTGCCAGTGCCCTGTGCGAAGTCATTGCTGTGCTGGTCAAACGAGAGACTGTGTAGTTGGCATGTCTGCCTGTGCAGTGAGGTAGGGCAATGTCAATAGCAGCAAGCATGGCCTTCGCCACAGTCAATGAAAAATTCTGTCAATTTTGGCCACAAGCATGTCTGTAAGGAGAAGAATGAGCACCACTGATAATAGATCAGCATTGTAAACCGCATGACACACCAAGGAGGCAGCCAACAACAGGCACCAGTCTATACACTTTCAGATTCACGGCAAGGGAATTTGCTGAGTGGGAAAAGGCCGAGTTTTGGGCAGTACCTGTACATGAAGAGGGAGTGCAGCATGAGGTAGACCAGCAGGCAGGCAAGCACAGCGTGGGGGTAGAAGCACAGCAGGGTGGTGCAGCTGATGGCTGCCAGGGAGGCAGGAGGGTGATCCCAGCGCTGCACAGCATGGAAGGCAGTCTGGTACTTGGCCACGTGACCCCGGATGTTCTGCAGGCGCCGCCAGTTGGTGCGAGCCCGAGACATGGTGAAGCGCCATCTGCATCACACACCGCACTTCTTGCTGCTGTGACTGCACTTGATCCAGAAGCTAGCACGGATTTGATTGTTTCTGGTAGAGGCTTGCTACCACACATACACGCCGGCTGCAGACCACAAAGGAGCACAGCAAACCATCAAATAGCTGTAGCAATGATAATTGGGTACAAGCTAGATAAGCAGAGCAGCCTAGTGCATTGCATAGGCCGCAATACAGGTCAGCTTTGGGACCTCAGCTGAGCCATTTGCCTAAAGACTGGATAGCAGGGCTGCTGAGCAGCTAATGACTCACTCCTATCACACATTCTGTACCTGCAAAGCTTGAGATGGCTGTATGCAGCTCAGCTGGCAGTGAATCAGGTCTAGCTTTGCTCTGCAGGCATGCGTACCTTTGAGTGTCCACCACCCCCATGGCAATGGGGGTGGGGATGGAGGGGTTGACCCCCTCCAGCCAGATGGCCACAGTGCGGTCATGCTCGTGAGCCACCTTGTGAGCTGCATCCCCATGGTGCATGTCATACTTGTACACATCACTTGGAAAATGTGGCTTGATGTACTCACTCAGCAGCACTCTCTGGTTCCAATGCAGCACCTGCACCAGAGAGCACAGGGTGCTAAATCTGACCCTCAACCCAAATGTGTGTGAGGTCTTAGTGTACTTGAAGCAGCGTATGCAGAATGCACAGAAGGGCACAGAAGCTTTCCCACAACTCCAGTGTGTAAGCTCTCCTGCTACACTACACCATCGACTACTGCTGAGCAAGTGCAACAACAAGCTTGCACGCCTGAGAGCTGTGGCATTGCTGCAAATCTGTGGCAAGAAACAGGCAAGAGCATCCTGAAGGCACATGCTGTGCCATTGCAAGGAACCTGGCTCACCTTGAGGGTGACATGAGCATACGCAACTTTGGAGCCTCCCTTGTCCCTGTCAGCCAGCATGGGCAACCTTGCTTCTACTTCAGTCCAGGGCTGCAGCGTGGACAGACGTATGCGCAGCTTGCCCAGCACAGCATCCTCCTGCATCACAGTTTGTGTAGTGCTTCACCACTGCCCAATGTGTGAGTCATTAAAGACTATCTCCTCTGCTATCCCAAGGACGGGTACCAGCATCATGTGTGCGTATCTTGCTGACACGCGTAGACTAATGGTGTAGCATTGGAACATCACTGTCTGCAGGACGACAAGGTGAGTATGCCAGCAGATTGTCGTTTGCAGCTGCCCAGACAGCAAAAGGATTAGAGTACACCGGGATGTGTACCAGCTGTAAGCTGGGGAGTTGAGATACTGTTTTTTTTGTCATGCATTTGCGTGTGAATGAAAGCCAAGCAGGAGGAAGCTGAGCAGCGGTAAGGTGGCAGTGCATACCTGAGCCAGAACACTGCGCACAGCCCTAGTCAGGACTCGCGCTTTGTGCACTTTTGGCTGAGCAGAGCACACAGCCAGCAGCATCACGCTGGACGGATCATACAAGGGAACATGCACCTGCATCACACGGATTTGCATGTGCGAAGCATGTCCCTATGCTTGCAAAGCATGCTTTGCATTGGTTTGATGTTTCAGTTGTATTTGCAAACTCAGGGTGCCAAGACATGTCTATGTGTTGCTGTCAATTCATTCACATGCACAATGCAGATACAGGCGATGGGAGTGTTTGCATATATGAAGGTGGCAGCATAGCTTGTGCATCACAACTTCCATTATAGGACAAGACATACACATGAATGAGTGATGCGCACCCACCTCCCAATCCCAGGACCCCTTTGGAGCAGCCATGAGGGTGGTAGTACGCCCCCAGTGGGGGCCAATCTTGATCACACAGAAACACAGGGATGGAGTCATCAGCTCCACATCATGAAGGGTGACTTTCACCATGCCAGCTGGCACGTTCACCCCAGGGTTCCTGACGGGCCCATGCTCATGGGTCTGTATGCCCTTGCCCATGCGTACTGCCTGCTGTATACACTCCTGAGTGGCTGCTGCGGCTGCTTTGGCATGCAGCGAGGCTGTGTGGAGCAGCCCTCGCCGCTGGTCATGCGTTTGTTGTGGCACGTAGGTGGGTGATGAGTAGGCCGGCCACTCTTGATGCTGACTGGACCTGCACATGTGATCTCCCTCAGCACGTGATGAACAGTGGTCTAGCAAGAAGCTACATTGCTTCTGCAGGAGACTGATGCATAAGAGACCTGCAGTCTTTTCCTGCAGTCCTGTAACGTGCAAATGCTGGTTGCGCCAACAAGCAAAGTCTACTTTCTCAATGCAGACCTAACAACAGGTGCAGAGTCTGTGATGAGCATGAAACCCTGTACACCTTGCCTTCGACAGCTTCTGCTCAACCTGATATCTTCTGTGTGCTGTTGGCCCATGACAATGATGACATGGAGTTGATCCCAGTCCCTGCTGAAGATGAGCCGTCGCTTGCATAGGGGGTAGACATCCATACTGGCTGTGCTTACAAAAAAATTGATGACGCCCATCAGAGACTGTCATCAATTTTGGTTGAGTGTGACAGCGAGAAATGATGCAGAGATCAAGATGTTCTCCTGCCATGCAAGCAGGCAGCGCCATCTGTTCTGCACAATGCATAGGTCACATTCACATGTCATTCCCAGCACACAAACAAGCACTGCCTTTTCTGGGCACATAAGCATACCCAGTGGGACTCATAGGTGTATGTCCCCCAGCATCTGAGACAGAGGGGTCTTGAGCAGCAGACAGGTCTGAGTGCTGGCTTGTGGCATCATCATTCAGCCATGACATGACCCCTTCATTGGGGGAGCGGGGGTGGGAGGTGGTGAGGTGCTCAGGCAGGGGGGTCAGCTGCACAAGGGAGGGCTGAGCTGTGCCACTCTCCTCAGCCTGCCATGCTTGCTTCTCATACTGAGGCACATTGCCTGGACAGACAACATATGAGCATGTTAGATACCAAACAGCCAGCAAACACACTGAACACAGAGACGTATTTTTTTGGGGTGAACATTTGTTGTGATAGGTTTAGGTGGATGCTGAATTTGTTGACATGCTGTGGTTGGCCTGACGTTGCTTGCATACGTGGTGATCAGGTCCTGGTGCCAGAAATAGATGGTGGCGACGTCAGTATTGCCCTCAACATGAGCTGTCAGGGAGCAGGCAGCACCATTTTTGACAGTAAGGCAGGCACAAACTGTCGCAGCAGCCATCTCCTTATAGTGACACATCAGCCATGAGCCTAAATTGTTCTGAATCTCTGGTTTCTTGAAGGCATACACGAGACATAAATCTGCATAGCCTTGCATGTGCACTTTTCTGAAGGAACATACTAGACACAGATCTGCAGAGTGTCACATCAGTATAGAAGCAATTCATAAGTTCAGGCAAAGTGAGAATTGCTTTAGCTACAGCCTGAGGAGAGAATGGAAGGCAAGGGCATGCCTGTGAACTTGTCCTGGCTGAGCAGGGGCTGCTGATACATGGTCCTGCGCACATCTGCATCCAGCACCGCCAGGGCCATCTTCACAATGCCAGCATCGGTCTGGGATGCTGTCTTGCCCTGTCCATGCAATCTGAACCATTGGCCTTCTTCTGCCCTCTGCCTGCCAGGACCATGCACCTCGCTTTCTGCACACAAGTCATGCTGGAAAAAAGGCTCTCGCTGCATGTCAAAAAGCCTTATATATGCTGAATAGACAGCTTGCCCAGCTGGAAACCAGGATGCAATGATGACTTGCACAAAGGTACTTTCAGCATGCACCCTTGTTGAAGCAGAACCAATCAAGCTGCATAGGTAACACTGTGCCGTCTTTTGACAGCCTGACATGCTATTGCAAACTGTTGAAAGCAACTGGCTCGTTGTTGGCTTGTGCGCAAAGCTTATAAAGTTACAGATGCTGACAGTCCTGTGTAATCGCAGCCTGGCCAAGCTGGTGAACTTCTGCCTAAGTGGTCACTGGGCAATCTGACGACAAACATGAGAAACACTTATAGGTGTGGTTGCCAGACACCATGAAGACGTGAGGGCACCTTGGCGGAAGCCCATGAGCTGGAAGAGAGGGATGAGGGCTGTGGCAAGCAGCTTGCCAGACTTGGTGCGGCTGGACGTGCGATGCAGCTCCACCTTGACAATTCTGTTCTTGATGGGCACTTGCGCAACCAGAGGCAGTTTCAGGTCCCAGGTCAGCGAACCGTCCTCATCAGCACGCTTCAAAGGGCTTGTGTGCTTCTGGTTGCCCATGTTCACCTTTTGCACCAGCAATGAATCTGTCAGCTACTGGTGGATTCAACGACACCAGTCCCGACATGAGGAACATCTGATAGGCTGCTTAGCTTGCTGTCAATTTTGGGCCATTTCAGCGTACGAGTTCACACGTCAATATCCAGAGGTGTAGATGCTGATGACATGGGGCTGCATGCAGCATTCAGCATTTGGCAAAGCCCAGGTTCAAGCGGAGGTGAGCTGTGTTACCAGGAGATAGTAGTAGCGTCCTCTGCCAGATCGGCTGTGGTGGGGGCCGTCTGGTGAGGTGCTGCCGACATCAGTGTCTGCCTCAGACTCCCCAATCTCACTCTGTGCGTTCTGAGTCTGCTCTTCTTCATCCTTGGCCCACCAGGGCTCTTGCCCCTGGTACCACTGCCGGAATGGGGAGGGCTGACTGTCACCCCCACTTGGAGAATCAACGCTCCTGTGCAAAGATATGATTCAGGCACAGGGACAGGACACACTGCCCAGCAGCAAGAGGTACGTTGTAGCATGTGGGTGCGCCATACGCCAAGTATGACTTGAACAAGCAGCAGGATACACAGGCATGTAATCTTGTCCCTCTGCATGCCGCATCATGAGCCATACAGCCAAAGCAAGCATGTGTGCCACGCTCAGTGCCTGAGACATGCCGATTATGCAGTCACATGTAACGGCTGCTGTTGAAGCAGCCTGTCATGCGCTGCCTTGAACTAGGATAGGCTACAGGTGGTGCATCATCAAGTTCAGGTGCGACTTGTTTCTGAGAACAACCTTGGGCTGTCACCTTCCCCGGCAGCATATGGCTCAGAGGGAGCAGTCAGCAGCGTCTCCTGCACTTCCTCGCTCTCAGTCAGAGCAAGGTTGGGATGGCGCTGCAGCGCTGCTGGCGTGCTGTGCTGGCTGCGCTGCAGGGCCCTGGCAAGTCTGCTGTTGGCAGGGGCAGTAAGTTTGCCACTGGAATTGCTGCGGCGTAGACTGCGCACCCTGGATATGGCAGACCGCTGGGGCATTGACTCACCACCATGGAGGCCTTTCACCTGCAAGTTGAACCAATCATGTCTCACCCCCTCATCATCAGAAGCTGCCTACCTGCCTACCTACCGGTCAGTGCTTCTCCTGCCAGATCAGAGAGCTAGCTACCTACCTACCTGGCTGATGCGAGAGCAAAGGCTGACACAGGTGAACATCAATCAATCAATCAATCAAATCAGAGACACAAAGCTTGTACAAATGCTACAGGACTGCGAAGGCAAGTTGATGTAGTCATGGCTCCAGCTCCATGCATGTGTCTGACTTCTGGCATGACCAATAGGCAAAGTTTTGCTCAGTAGGATAACCCATGGATTGATGTGTGCCTAGTGTAATGTGTGGATTGTCAACTGCAAACTGTCAAGACAGCATGGGGCACCTTGGTGACATGCAGATGGAGGTACGCCAAACAAGGCTCCTCATACAGAGTGTTTCCGCCAGTATGCACCACAAGTGGCATTGTCTTGGGTTGCCCAAAAGGACGTACTGCTGTGCTGAGCTTGGTGCGAGCGCCACTCATTAAGCCTGCACAAAGACAAGTTTGCAGCTGCGACCAGCAAAAGCTTCATTGGCATGCTTGACAGACAGCACTACAATTGCATCAGCTGTTGACTATCCCCAACAGTTGCGAAGATTTGGACATATGCAGCAGATGATCGCTTAATGCATTGGATTGTATGGCAACTAGCTGACAGGCTGTCTGGCAGATGCGCTCAAGGCATGATTCAGCAGACCAGGACACTGCTGCAAAGTTGGGTGTGCATGTGTATGCCATGCTATGCAATGCACCTTCACGCATTCTTCCCATGTTATTGCCGGTGGGGCCAAGCCAAACACCAAAACTCAGGGACCCTTTGCTCTGTGTTTTGGCTTTATGCCGATTGGAGTGAAGCTGAAGCTGCTGCGTAACTTTATTGTGCTGCACTTCTGCCGGCAGCTGACAGCTGGCCTGCAATGACATGACACATGGCACATGTGATCAGCAACCAGCTTGGCATTGTGCATTCACAAGCATTTGCTGTCACATTACTGAGCCAATTGCTATTGAACCTTATCACAGACTGCAACAGTTTCAGCTGTTGATTGTGCTTGGTGTACGTGCAAAGAGTGTCAGCAGGCTGAGTGACGGCGCACCTCCCCCAAAAAATAGTTTGGAGCAAAGTTATTGTGGTCCCACACTTCAAAGGAAAGCATTGGGACACTGCCCATCACTGCCAGAGCATCTGGCTCCAGCACAAATATGAACGTCTCGTTCCACTCTGGATCAAGAGTGTGCTTCAAAACACGAGTGCGTGCCTTGAAAGGCCCAAGTGAGATTTTGCAGACAGGATCTGAAGATCCGCCCATGTCAGCACCTCGCAATTTGCTGGCATGCAAAACCTGCATTGGGGCCAGACGCTTATCAACAAGTTTGATCTCAACATCAGCCTCAACATGAGATGACCCATGCCTGCACAAAAATGTCACGATGGCACAGCCATTGGAAGTCAGTAGGCTGACTGTCATAAGCTGTTGGCTGTGCTGCAACTTCGACACTTGCGGTTGCTGCAGGAGAGAAGACCTGGCTGGTGCTTGTTCCTGCAGCTTCCTGAAGCCATACAGATACGCAGCTCAGAGCAAAAGCGCACAAGACAACATAGGGGTTCAGATGGGGACTTGCCCTGGTGTCTAGGGGTGGAGGAGCTGGAGATGTCTCTGCCAGTGACTCATTGTGGTGCTTATGTGACTTGAAGCCCAACTTGTGTTTGAGTTTGCTGGCGGCTGTTCTGACTCTGCCACCTGAATGATGAGGTGTGCCGGGAGTTGTGCCGTTGGAAGATGCAGAGATCTGCGGACTGACCACAGTGGACTGCAAGCTTGGAGTTTCAGAGCCTGGCATGTTGGTTGATCAGGATCACCTATCAACATACAGTTGACAGTTCCGATCACACAATACAAGAACACGTCTGACATTCAAGCAACACGGAATTTGCCGGCACATGACGCTAGTTTGTCGCGCTTCAGTCCGGTCAAGCATTCGTCAGTGGCTTTGTCATGTTGCCATTCTGTTAGTCAGCTAGCGTAAGTTCGGCGTAATAGTGAATGGAGCCTGCCAATCTGCACTGATCAGTGCAGCTCTGCAGAGCTCTGCATGGCATTTCTGGTGGTGCCGGTCGCCGGTGGTGCCATTGGTGGCCTAGCGGGCGTGGGCCTGTCGTGGTCTTACACAAAGGCAGCCAACGCTACAGCGAAACAGCTATACGGTATGGTCATCACCGTCACCGCACGAGCCTATCTACAAGATTTCATTGAGTTGCTATAGGCTCCTGCAGGTCTGCATGAAGCGTACCCTTGGCCTGTATACAAACCTTGGTCTGATCACAGAGTCAAAAGTAATGCCACCAACACAGGGACAGTAACTGCACTGCTATTTGGCGGTGTTGCTTTTGGGTAAGGCCCAGGAAGATTTTGCACAGATGCTCGCAAGTCACCTTTTTGGAGGTTGGTGGCATGGTGAGACCTCAAATGAGGTGTTGTCTTGCAGCTTGCAGCGTCGCTACATTTTCAAACCCTTGGTAAGACAGCTGTGGGGCGCTACCCCTGCTGGCAATGTCAAGATAGATAATTTTGTGCAATTTGCAAAGCAAGTCGGTCCAGGGTGAGTGCTTTCCAGCACAGGCATGAACAGTTTGCTTCTCCAAGGTCTGTGCCATCTCTTTGCATCATACTGTTTGCAGGCTAGGAGCAGCAGGACTCAGTCTGACCACCACAACTGTGTTGGTAGGACTGGTACGGCCTGTCATGGATGGCAAGAATGTAGATGATTTGCATCATGTCATGTCCAAACCACACTGAGCAGTAATTGCACAAGCACATTTGCAATATTAGCTAGGACTTCCAGCAACACAAGCTCAGTGTTACATAAGTGTGCAACTAGTAACTGTAGCAGTGCAGAAAGATAGCTCCTGACACGCTAGCAGGCGCCTTTCACCTCAGCTCTGCTACAGCAACATGCATGCTGACTGCTCAGCTAGTAAACGATAGCTCAATGCCTGAGTATGTGACTGCTGTTGTGCTTGTACATGTACTTTACATTGGTAGCTATAGCACTGCAGTGAGACTTGTACAGGAGTCCTAAGTGCTAATTTTTTCTTAGCGATTGCAGCCATGGACCTGCTGCCATAAGACCTGTATAAATAATTATCTTCTGCCCCGTAACAACAAAACTTGGTTGCAAACACACAGCTGGGCTGCAGCAAGGTGACACACATGCTCCAGCTTTGGAGTCGGATCCGATAATGAAAGAAGGTGTGAGCGGATCTGATTTTGTCTTGCCAACTGCAGTCTTGATCAAGTTCATGAAAGGCACACTGGCTTACAGTTTGCCACATCATACAGCTTGCGTATGTTTACTGCTTATAGCCTGCTCCTGTGATTGCTTAAGTGGTACATCTCCATGCCACACAGTTTCCAAATGGTTGAGATTGGTCCTAAGCAATCATTGCGTTGTGAAAGAACAACTCAAGAAAATGTCACTCTTGTAATTGCAGCAGCATATCAGACTTCACAACTATTGTCCATTAAATCCAGACCATAGCTTGTCTTTGTATTCTGGTTTTTCAATGGTGACAACAAGGAGCTTGAGCGCTGGCCAAGCAGTATTGC